>Ga0315294_10000039_pt1 | contig 127790 bp, 118 predicted proteins | sample YL17G13_40_MG_FD_203626 | JGI IMG/M metagenome (GOLD analysis project Ga0315294, IMG submission 203626) | Sediment microbial communities from Yellowstone Lake, YNP, Wyoming, USA - YL17G13_40 | ecosystem: Environmental > Aquatic > Freshwater > Lake > Sediment | place: USA: Wyoming | collected...
TTACTGAAAAAATTATTGAATTTGAATTAAAAGATATCCCGAGACTTCTTGGTATAGAAATAAAAAGGGAAGAAGTTCTAGATATTCTTGAATCTTTAAAATTAAAAGTAATATCACCTGAAGCTGCACAGACAAAAATTAATATAAATATTCCTACATTTAGAAGAGATTTAAATATAAAGGAAGATATACTAGAGGAAATTGCAAGAATTTATGGATTTAATAAGTTCAATTATACGCTTCCCGAGAAAACTATTAAAGCAGTTAAAATAAATCCAAGAAGAGAAATTGAAAAGCGAATAAAATTGATTTTATCTTCCTTAGGATTTGATGAAATATATAGTTATTCATTTACCGGAGAAAAACAATATACAAATACCCTACTTAATATAAAAGATTGTATAAAAATAAAAAATCCTATTTCAAAAGAATTATCCTATATGTCAAATAATCTTCTTCCAAACATCTTAGAAAGAACCCTATTAAATCAACAAAGTTCTCAAGATATAGCAATCTATGAGATTTCACGCGTTTTCCTTAAAGAAAAAGATCAAAACGGACTGCATAAACAGCCAAAACAAATAATTGTAGTTGAATCTAAAGCTTCAAACAAAACAAATTTATTTTACAATTTAAAAGGTAAACTAGAATCTTTATTTGAGCAAATCAATATAAAAAATATACAATTTGAAAAAACTAAAAACATTCAGTTTCTTCACCCAAATTATCAGGCTTTCATAAAAATTAAAGATCACAAATCAGGTTATATAGGAATTATTCATCCCCAGATTAAATTAAATTGGGATTTAAAACACGAAATAGGTATCTTTGTACTAGAGTTTGATGATTTTGAAAAATATTCAAGAAAATTTAAAGTATATAAAAAGTTATCTTTGTTTCCTCAAGTAAAAAGAGATTTAAGCTTTTGGGTGAAAGAAAACATTGAAGCTGAAAAAATTCTTTCCACAGCCGAGAAATCAGCAAGTAAATATATAAAGAATATTATGATACCAGATATATATAAACCTAAAGTAAAATCAGATAAAAAGGGAATTACTTTGGAAATAATTTTACAATCATCAAACCATACTTTAAACGAAAAAGATATCAAAGATGATATAAATAGTATCATCAGATCACTTAAAGATATTGGATGTAATTTGAGAAAGAAATAATACAATGAATATTTACAGTTTTATTCTACCGCATTAACCTCAATTCTCGAAGAAGAAATTTGTCTACCGTCTTCTAATTGCATCATAACTTGAAAAGTAAAATGTCTTTCAACTTCTGGAGTCCATGCATAAACAAAAGTATCAGCACCTGTAATTTCCATGTTTACTCGTAAATCACTACCATTATTAATAATTAAATAGGCAGAATTAACTTTTGTAGCCCCGCTATGAATAGCTGTTATATCAATTACAACATCGACATTAACATTCGAACCGTTAGTAGGTATTGTTATACTAACAGTATCCCCAACAATTATTGGTACTGAACTAAAGCCTGACCTGCTAAAATCATCATAAGCTTTTACAATTAAGTTGTGATTTCCATCTGATATTTCTTGAGGTACTGTTATACTTGCTATGTAGGGATTACTTGAAGCTTGAGTAATATAAACGTCATCTATATATACCTCTATCTTTGTGACATCCGCTGCTGAAGAATAAGCAGTAGCTTCTATTTCAAGAGAACCTCCTTTTTTAACTTTGGTCCCGCTCGAAGGTTTACTGATAGTAACCCATGGATTTTCATTCCCTGTTGGATTTCTATTTACATCACAATATTCAGTTGGAGGCTGTGACTGTTCAAAAGCTTTATCCCAAGCTTCCTGCCATTCAGGTTTAGGCGCTACTATGTATCTATATACTTGATCTGTTGCATATCCTAACTGTTCATCAATTTCTCGAGCTAATCTATCTGTCTGATCAGTACAAACTCTATACACCTTATGAGTATCGTCTTCTTTGGGAAGCATTCCTTGAATAAATAAATCGCTTACTGCTTCACAGTTCTCATTTGCCAGAAGACCACTATCACTACATACAGAGGCACTTACTATTCCTCCAGGTCTTGGAAAAGTAGTTGGAGGATACCTGCCAATTATTTTGTTTACAAAATCTATCCAAATAGGCCTTGATATACTAAATCCATAAGCTGCAGAAGATAACCTAGAATTATCATTATTACCTGACCATACACCAATTGAGAATTCTGTAGTATACCCCATATAATATACATTCTTATTATCATCGCTTGTTCCTGTCTTTCCAGCTGTGTCATATCCAGCTGGAGGATTAAAATGATAATTCTTTCCAGCATCATTTATAAGATAACAAGCTCGCTCATCAGCAACCCTCACACCTTTATGACTCTCATCTTTTTCATAATCATATAATACATTTCCATCTTTATCTTCAACTTTGAGAATAGGTGATAAAGAATGGTAAATTCCACCAGATCCAAATACTGCAAATGCATTTGTATGTTCAATTAACTTAACATCTCCTGCTCCTAACGCTATAGCTGCACCATAATTTTCAGGATGCGTAAATGTTGTATAGCCTAATTTTTCTAAAGTATTTAAAAATGTTGTTACTCCAACAATCTCGATAGCTTCAACTGCTGGTATATTTCTTGAGAGCCTTAAGGCTCTCCTTAAGTTCATAACTCCAAAAAATCCTCCTTCATTATTTTTTGGTTCATATTTATTCGAAAAAGTTATCGGAATATCTGGTAGTACATAAGCAGGGTATAACTGACCAGTTTCAAAACCAGTATAATAAACCATTGGTTTTAAAGAAGAACCTGGCTGTCTCAAAGCGATACTAACATTTACCTGAGGTTCAAATTTACAATTTTCTCCGGGAATACAGCCTTCCGGAGAAGGTTCACCAAAATAATCGGCTGAACCTACCATTGCAAGTATCTGACCTGTTTTATTATCTAACATAATCAAAGATGTATTGTTCGCTCCGTATCCTTTTGCTATTTTTTCTACACCACTTTTTACCGATTCTTCTGCTAAATGCTGGATATCCAAATCAACACTTGTTGTTATTTTCAAACCTCCACGTTCAATTTCAGTTAATGAAAAGGCATTACCATTATTATATTTACCTTTTTGCAATTCATCTTCTACATAAAAAACAAAGTGTGGCGCCTCTATATTTATCTTACTTGATTCATATTTTATTTTCTCTTCTCGAGCCTGCTGTATTTTTTCCTCTGTAATTAAATCTTCTTCCCCCTGCCAATTGTTATATTCTCGTGCATAAGCATTTATCAAATTTTTTTTACTTAACATTTGATCTAGTACATAATTCTGTCTATTTAAAGCTAATTCGCGTGCTAATTTAATATCAGAAGCAAATAAAGGAGAATATAAGCCTGGAGCTTGGGGAAGCCCTGCTAAAAGCGCTGCTTCGCCTAATGTTATATCTTTAATATCTTTACCAAAATATAACCGCGCTGCAGTCTTAACACCATAAGTATTACCCCCAAATCCAATTTCGTTTAAATACAACTGAAGTACCTCTTGTTTATTATAACGCTGCTCAATCTTTAAACTGAGAATAATTTCCTTAACTTTTCTTTCATAAGTACGTTCTGTAGAAAGAACTGTGTTTTTAATCATCTGCTGTGTAATTGTCGATCCACCGCGTTGATTTCCAATTTTAAAAAGTTCATAAAGAACAGCTTTGACAAGACCTCCCATATCAACTCCTTTATGTTTATAAAAATCAACATCTTCAGCCGCTAAAAAAGCCCATTGAACTTCTAATGGAACTTCCTCAATTGATACTATATCTCTATTTTCATCTCCATGAATCTTATACAATTCCTTTCCGTTTCTGTCATAAACATAACTTGTCAATGCCTGCCCTCTTTCAAAAGGTTCTTCTGGATTAGGTAACTCTGCTGAATATTTTGCAACAACTGATAAAGTAAATACTGTACCTATGAAAATGATGACAAATATTATACCTGCAAAAACTCCCATTATCTTCCTGATTTTACCTTTCAAACCACTCTTTCCGAGTACAGATTTACTCCAAGATTTACGACCTCTCTTCGATCTTGATTTTTTTATTCTTTCTAAAAATCTGGATTTATAGGCTTTTCTATTATTATATTTTAGATTAGTTCTATAAGCCATAAATATTAATCAAATTACCTAATTTAATATATTATACTATCTTTATTATAACGTAAATAGCTATATTCAAGTAACATATGAGTGTGAATATTATTATAATATATAACTAAAAGCAACTTATAAACTTAAAATAAATAGTATTAATAAAAGCATAAATATATTATTTTATTTAATACTATATAAATCAAATGTGTTTCATAATAATTACACTTCCAATAAAATCCATTTAAAAATATCTATCGAAAAGTTTAGTTATTGTTAAATATATTTTGTATATGAAATAAGCATATCAAACATTAATATCGTTCTTATATCATCCATTCATTCAAACAATCCTATTTAATGCCAATTACTTTATTATAAAGTGAGAAATTAATATACTGCTCCTGTATATTCAATTCTATGATCTAGAGGGAATAAACCAGAAACTTGACAAAAGACATGCCACATAATTGAAGAGTCTCCTTGTAAAACTAAAAATGATTTAAAATGTTTCTTTAAATAATACGAAGAACGATAATATTCTTTTAAACCCTGAGAAATCATCAATTCTTCAACTAGTTGTCTTTCTTGATCAGAAGAAGAAGCTATATCTTTAAAAAGATCTGGATATATTAAACGATAGAAAGGTGTACGATCTTGACATAATTTATAGAACAGCGCTCTTCTGGTTGTATCTGTTTGTAACATAGTAGAAAACCTCGATAATTCTGCCTCTTCTTGAAACTCATGATCACTTTCATAGAAAGGAATTACTCCACTTCCCTGGAAAACCGTTATTATATTCTCACAACTTTCTAATATAATTATTAATCTATAACCGTTTTCAACCTGCTCAACTATAGCTAGAGGATATTGTTCAATTATCCAACTTATTACACGTACCATAAGTTTATGTGTTTGTTCAATAAATACAGCTCTCTCTGATTGTATTTGGCTAAGACGTTCCTCAGTTGCTTCAAAGTCAGCAATCATTAATGAAATATCAAGAGGAATAGCATGTCTCGAAAAGATACCTAGAAGAGAGGGTAGGTTTGTTAGAACTTTCCATGTTCCTGCATGAATTCCATATGTAATATCATTTAATTCAGATGCCACAATTAGCCTATTACCTTCAAAACTTTTAACTACAACCTGAGGATAACCCGGACAGCTTATATTTACTACTTTCAATGGAATTCTTTGTATTAGAGCTATTTCTATAAGTTCATTTATTTCGAGTAAATCTTTTGTTGTAAACGGAACCATTCTCCCCATACAACTTAATCTTAATAAGCCAATATCAACACTAAGTATCCTCTCCATTATAATAGCTTCAACATCTTGATATTTAGCTATATATCTCAGACAAATCTTAAAAATATCTAGAAGTGTTTGTAAATTTACTCTATAAGTTTCCCAGATAGCTGCCCTAAGAGTTGTGTCCATCGTTTCATTCATTGTAATTTCACACTCTGTACACAAAGTTGCAATTCCGAATCTTATATTTATACTTCTATTTCCAAGTTCAGTTATTACACCAGAATCTTTTGATTCTTTTTGGTTTTCATAAAAAAGATTTACAATATCAAAAACTGAAAAAGCTGAAAGTAGATCCCTATCATTTATTCCTGAAATAGATAATCTCTCTATTTCTTTACCTGTTCCTCTACTTAATTGCTCAACTTTCTGGGTTTCGTATTCATCAGGATTGGGAAGAACTCTATGATTTGAAATAATATCTAATCGAATAGCTTGAATTCTTTCACTAAGAGCAACTCTAGCTTCATGTATATCATAAGTATTAGTAACAACAGGTAATAAAGTATTAAAAATCATATTCCACAACTTTTCGGGTTTAATACCTAAGTCTCTAGTATGATAAATAGTCATTAAATCATTAATTGTACTTTTCGCTTCAAGCCCTGCTTTTTCAATTGATTTAGATAAAGGTGGTGGTAAACTTATCCCTTCAAGTTCATCTATTCTAAATGCTAACATTTGATCTTGAACTTCACGGTTTATCCGATGTGTAGCTACCGCTTCTGCATATGCTTCCCAACGCGATTGATCTGTAGATACAGTTTCTATTGAAATCAATCCCTCATCATATCTAATATGATAAAAAATTCTGGCAACCTGCAGACCAGTTAAATAAGACTCTCTACCAGGTTGTAATCTATTTAATATCTCTATGATAGCTTGGATTCTTTCACTCATATTAGGATCTATAGATCTATTAGAGAAATACATCTCTACTAATCTCTCAAAATATTCATTATCCATATGTAGATCCTGAATCGATCCATTTCCTTGACATATTCTATTTAGACTGTCAATAAAAGTAATCATAGGTATTTGTATTTGGATCATTCGTGCATTTAAATTTCTAGAAGCTGTTTCTAATACATCCGCCCATGGACGAAGGTGAGTTGCATATTGCTGAGTAACTCTGTCTGCTTCAACTTCTAAAGAAGGAAATATATCCATTAATTCAGGTAGTGGAGTAAGCCATAAATCAGTTGTATGATCTCCTTCGACTAATGCGTGAATTTCTATTATATTACCAGCCTTTGTTCCTAATTCTAATGTACTCACAATAGTTAATCAGAATTTATTTATTTTTATAATACATAAAGTTGCATTTCCTTCTCTTCAATATACTTCACAGGAATTGAAAGATACTTACTTAATGATTTTGCAGTAAGACGTAATGGGAAATTTTCCATACTACTATGAGTCAGTCCTATTAGAAGAATGTCTGTTTCCTGAGCATATCGAAGAGCTCTAATATTTATATCACCTGATATATATACATCAGGATTAGTTTGCTCAATTAATTCCCACGAAAAGCCACCTCCCGCGGCAATTATTACATTTTTATAAAGAAACTTCTTTTTTCCAAATATTGTAAGGATTGAGGATGGAAATTCTCTTAGTTTCTCTAGTAAATATTTATGTTTAATATTACCTTTTAACCTAACTATAGCATTTTTTATTATCATGCCTTCATATATGACTGGTAATAATTCATATTTAAGGTTTAATAATTTACAAAAATTAATATTAGGTCCATATTTAGAATAATCAAGACAAAAAGGTAAAGTATATACTGTTAAACCAAGTTTATGAGTTAAAGCTATTTTTTGTTTAGTAATTTTTGATTCCCACGCATCATAATTAGGCGGACCATGATGGACTAACATTAAACCAGCTTTCAATTTAGCAGATTGTTTAATTGTTGTAGTAATCCAATCAAGTGCTATCGTAACCTTGTTAATATTTTTATTATTTTCTCCGTTTATTAGTATATTTGGATAACTCTCTGAAGATAGATTAGGTATTATCTTATTAATCCTTTTTAATAATTCCTTAAGTTTCATCTTGATCTAATAATTGACATTTTATTTAAATTTATTGTTTTATCAATATAAAATATAGGTCGGTTTGAATCTTCAATATGTACAGGAAGATATCCCAGACTCTCTAATTCTAGAACTGATTTAACATCAGCCTTCACCTTGCCCCTTGATAATTTCAGACATCCAATACCATGCCATGGTTGAGTAGTGTAACTACCTCTTGAAATTGTAATGATACCCACTTGCCCTGGTTTAGGGTGTATAGTTCCACGTATACAATCTGGATAAATATAAGCAATAGGGTCTATACCAATTAAACGGTCTTGTCTGACTTTTGCAATATATTCGATTGTTCCTAACCAAGCCCGTTCTAGAATCAATTTCTGATAAAGATTATGTTTTTTATCATCTAATAATATATCTCTTAATATTTGATAATATATTCTTCTTTTTTCAAATAGATTTATTGTAGTAAGTTCTTTAATACGATCTGAGTAATCAATTGAAAACAAAGTTGATTTAAATAGTGGTACAAATCTGCCTTCTTGATCTAAATCATCTTTGTCAGGATCTAAATCTATTGTTTTGAGTAAGCTTTCTTTCATACTTTCAATATTTAATAATGGTTTAATCTTTTCATTATAAAGTCTGATTGAATTTTCATACTCATATGTTCTTTTATTTCGAAATACTATAGGTAGAGTTGTATATAGAGTATCCTCATAATCAATTAAGGTAATTGAATTTTCAAGCGACAACCTCTTTATCCATATAGAAATTTGAATTTGGTATTTCTTAATCTTATTCAATGGAGTATTCCATGCTTTTGAAAAACGTTTACCATCAGAAAGGATAACAATTTCTGCACCAGGAGAATAAAACAACTTAATTAATTTAATTAATTCTCTTAATCTTAATAAGAGAATAATCTCCCCAAGATCAAAGTCACTTCCTATATTTTTTAGTGGGCAGGCTACTTTATTAGGAAATAATGGTATAACAATCTGAATTGGCTGTTTTTTAGAAACTACTTTTGAAACTATTTCATATAGTACTGATCGAGAAGTATATCCTTTTTTGCCTTTTCTAAAATATGAATCAAAGAATACTTCACAAATAAGCGCTGAAGTATCAATCTTTGGATATTCAGATATATAAAGTTTTATTCTTTTAAGTAAAGCATTATATCTCTGGTTTATAAGTAAATCAGAAGCATACAAAAGAGGTTTCAAAACTAAGAAACAAAATTCTTTTTCTAATATTTTTATTTTTCTAGAGTTATATTGACTTTTAGAGTACAATTTAGATTTCGAAGATTCGATTATTTTATAAAGACGATGTTCACTTACAACAGGTTCCCCTTTATTTAGTAATTTTCCATTGTATTTTGATTCACTATCCAAAAATTTATATTTAAAAATTAAAAACCTCCTATTTTTAGGAGGTTCAAACTTGAAAAACTAAATACATAAACCTCCTTTAGGGATTAAAATAAAATCCAAAAAAGAAGAATGTATAAATAAACAAATTTACAAATTGTAACTTAAAATTATTTATTAACATTAATTAATTCTTATAAAACTATATAAATTATTTATTTATCTGTACGAATTTTCTTCGCTCGTTTCACTTACTCGAAAAATCTACAGCTAAATAAAAAAACCTCCTCTCGGAGGTTTATCTCAAATATATAAATACTTAAAGAGAACTACCCCCTAGAATGAAGGTTATAAAAAAAATAAAAGAAAACTTTATTTTTTAAATTAGTTCTCATTATATTTGATAATATATCACAAATAGTAATTCTTTACAAATAATTTTCTCCATCCTATCTAATAATAGAATCGAACCTATATAAAACATTAAAAATACAATAAAATGATAGTCAAATAATTGATTATAAAATTATAATCTAACAATACAATATACAGAATGTTATATTGTATTATCCTATATTAATATAAATCTACAATGGTTGAACAATCTGAAAGATTAGAATCTAGGGGATACGCAATAATCATACAGATATCGACCAGTAAATCTGAACGTTTTCTAAAATATCAGAATTTATCTCAAGTTTATAGTATAGGACCAAATGAAGGAGTTATATTTGGGATGTCTTTTTCAATGAAATTAAATCTTCATGAAATTGGTCAAACTGTTGATAATCTATTATCTCATGGTCTTGAAATAGAATTAATTGTATATATAAGTTCACATGAAGGAGACTTAGTTGTTATTTCCGAATCTGGTAATGCAGATGTAATTAATTAAAGGAAATGGGGTAAAATAAAAATTGTTAGTCCAAAAACGGATACTGCTTACATTTTTATATATGGAAGAACACAAGAAGAAGCATACGGAATTTATGTTCAATTGAAATTTCTAATTGACGCCTATAAAAGAAGGAATTCACCGTATAGTATTTAAAAATATTATGAAAATGTATTATTTAATTTTAAACAGGGATTTTCCTTGCTTTTTCCATTAAACCAATGTATCATTCTTATATATCAAAATGAATACAAAAATTATAAAGTCAAATAATATTATTAAAATCAATATTATTATCTCCCAATAAGGGGGATTTGACTTTACGCTTATTTTTTATAAAAGTAAATCCTCCGTAAAAGGGGGATTTTTCGTTTTAATAATATGAAAAACATTTATAACGGAAGCCAAATATTAGTTAAAGCTGCAATGAAAGCAAGTGTTGGTTTCTTTGCGGGTTACCCGATTACTCCCGCAACAAAAATTTTAGAGAATTTTGCTTTAGAAAGTTATAAAAATACTAATTTGATATTTTTACAATCAGAAGATGAAATAGCAGCAATTCATCATGTTATAGGAGCTTCAATTGGCGGGAAAAAAGCTATGACTGCAACATCAGGACCTGGTTTTAGCCTAATGCAGGAAGGACTTGATCTAGCCTTCGCATGTTCTATACCTCTTGTTGTAGTAAATGTTATGAGACAAGGACCTTCAACAGGCATGCCTACAAAAAGTTCCCAAGGAGATCTTCTTCAAACTCAATTCGGTCCGCATGGAGACTACAAGTCTATTGTATTTTATCCAAATTCTATAGAAGAAATATATAGAATAACAATAGAAGCATTTAATGCTTCAGAAGAAGCAAGTTCTCCAGTAATAATACTTCTAGACGCTGCAATTTCTAACTTATATGAAACAATTGATTTGAAAAATCGTAGAGTTAAAAATGTTAAACACAATTTAATATTTGGTAGTTTAAATAGACACTTATCGGGCTTAGTAACAGATAAAAACGGAATTCCAGAGACTGATAATTTTAAAATATATAAAGCTTGGATAGAACAAAAATTTAAAAAGATTACTGAAGTGTCAAAAAGATATGATTATTTTGAATATATTCGATCGAAAAATGCTGTAAATCTTATTATTTCCTTTGGTCCTGTACCACGGTTTATATCTATAAGTAAAAAATACAGCATATTTAGGCCAATAACGCTATTTCCTACTTCTGGCAAGCTAATAGATATATCCAAAAAATATAAAAAAATCATTGTAATTGAAATGAACGAAGGGCAGTATAGTTTTTATTTAAAATCATTTATAAAAAGAGATATAGAAACAATCTCTATAACACAGGAAGATCTAGATCCCGATAAATTATCTGAAAAAATTAATGAAAAAATATAAAGCTTTAAAACAAGAAAGAATGCCTTTTAACTGGTGTCCTGGATGCGGGATAAATATTATCGCTTTAAAGCTGTCCGAGTTTTTAGAGAAAAATGATTATACAAATAAAAATACAGCTATAATTTCGGGAATCGGCTGTTCAGGAAGATTTGCAGGATACTTTAATATGGATACTATGCATACAACACACGGCAGAGCGATTCCTACTGCAGAAGGATTAAAACTTGTAAATCCGAATTTAAATGTAATTGTTGTTTGTGGTGATGGAGATCTGCTTAGTATAGGGCTTAATCATACTATTCATTCATCAAGAAGGAATGCGGATATAAAAGTAATTTGTTTAAACAATTCAATTTATGCCATGACAGGAGGACAAACAAGCCCTACTACTCAAAAAGGCTGGATTACGCAGACTTCTCCAAATGGAAATAAATATGAGTCTATTAATGCATATAAAATAATATGCAAACCGTTTAATCGTTTTTTTGCAAGAATTACTCCATTATCTAGAGAGCTTTTTGAAAAATCCTTATATGAAGCTTTTTCCAGAAAATCTTTCTCATTTATAGAAGTAGTTCTTCCTTGTTATGAAAATGATTTTAGAAGGAACGGATCAAGAAATCCTTCATTAGCTCTCAAATTATTTACTGAAAAATATAAAGATGTTGGCTATACAGAAAATTTAAAAAATAATGAGATTGGAATAATAAAAAATCATGGGAATAAAAGATAAAACTTATAAAATAATATTTTATGGCAAAGCTGGAAGTGGTATGCAGCTCCTTGCACGTCTTTTTGTAAATCAAATCCTTAAAACATATAAAGATATAAATATATCATATTACTTTGATTATGATTCTACGGTTAGAGGCGGAGATACTCTTGCTTATATAACTACTAATATCAAAAATAAGATAAAAGAATTTGTTTTTAGGAAGTGTGATTTGCTTATTTCTTTTGAAGAAGAATTCCCAAAAAAAATTAAACCTGTTTTTGTTATAGGAAATATTGATACGAAAAATGCACATAAAATTGACTTCAGACGAATTTCTTTAGAGAAATTCAAAACACAGCTATATGCGAATATGATTGTTTTAGGTTACCTATGCGCAAAATTTAAAATAAACATAACCATAAAATTAGATAAAATAAATAAAAGTGCATTTAAATTAGGTTATTCTTTATATAAATGAAAATATCAAAAGATTATAAAAATTGGCAGGAAAATATACTAAATAAAGTTCTGAAAGACTATCCTGAGAGAAAGAAAGAATTTACAACTACATGGGGTAGGAAAATTAAACGCTTATATACACCTCAAAGTATTAATTATTTAAAAGAATTAAGCTTCCCAGGAAAATACCCATATACACGAGGAATTCAGCCTACAATGTATAGAGGTAAACTTTGGACAATGAGACAGTATGCTGGTTTTGGATCAAGCCGGGATACAAATAAAAGATTTAAATTCCTTCTTAAAAATGGATTAAACGGTTTATCTGTTGCCTTTGATCTGCCAACACAAATCGGACTTGACAGCGACGATCCAAAGTCTTTTGGGGAAGTAGGGAGGATTGGTGTTGCAGTTGATAGTTTAGCTGATTTTGAAGAAATATTTAAAGGCATTAAACTTAATGAAATTTCGGTATCTATGACTATAAATTCAACTGCAATAGTTCTACTTGCTATGTACATAGTTTTAGCACAAAAGCAAAAAGTTTCAAAAGATAAAATTTCAGGAACAGTACAAAACGATATTCTGAAAGAATATATAGCACGAGGAACATATATATTCCCAATAGAAGAATCTCTAAAAATTGTTACTGATATTATTGAATATTCTACAAAAAATCTTCCCAAATTCAACTCAATCAGTATATCCGGGTATCATATAAGAGAATCCGGCTCAAATGCTCTCCAGGAACTAACATACACTTTTGCAAATGCTATAATTTATGTCAAAAATACATTAAAAAGGAATATAAATATTGATGATTTTGCACCTAGAGTTTCTTTCTTTTTATGTTCACAAATTAATTTCTTTGAAGAAATTGCGAAATTTAAAGCCGCCCGGAGATTATGGGCAAAAATTATGCGAAAGGAGTTCAATGCTTGTGATCCTAAATCTTTAATGTTTAGATTTCATACTCAAACCGCTGGCTCATCCTTAATTACAAAAGGACCGCTAAATAATATAACAAGAATTACAACAGAAGCTCTTGCTGCAATACTTGGCGGAACACAAAGTCTGCATACAGACTCTTATGATGAAGCGTTGACAATACCAACGAGAGAAGCTGTTGATATAGCTTTAAAAACACAGCAGATACTTGCCTACGAAACAGATATTACATCAACCATTGATCCTCTTGGCGGTTCGTATTTTATAGAAGAATTGACAAACAAATTTGAAAAAGATACCCAAAAAGAATTGGGGAAAATAGATAAAATGGGAGGAATGATAAAAGCAATAGAAAGTGGATTTATTAAGAAGGAAATAGAAAAATCTGCATATAAAAAGTATCAATCTGTAAATAAAGGAGAAGAAATAGTCGTAGGTTTTAATAAATTTGAACAAGCAGAAGAGGAAAGAAAAAAATTAAAAACAGAAAAATATAATACTCAAAAAGAACAGATAAAAAAGTTGAAAAATCTAAAAATAAAAAGAAATAATAAAAATGTAAAAATATCTTTAAAAAACTTAAGAAAAACATTAAAACAAAGAAATAAAAACTTGATGGATGCAGTTATAGAATGCGTAAGAACATACTGTACCATAGGAGAAATAGTAAAAGAAATGAAAAAAGAGTATGGAGAATACAAAAATAATTAAAAATTAAGAATTTAAAATAATAGTTAATATTTAATTGATAATTTGATGAAAAAAGTTTTAATATCAAAAATTGGATTAGACGGTCATGAAGTTGGAGCAAGGATAATAGTAAATCTGCTTTTGGATAATGGATTTAAAGTTGAATATCTTGGTATAAGGCAGACTATTGACGACATTCTGGCAAAAGCGGAATCTTTTAGACCGGATGCAATTGGTATAAGTATCATGACTGGTGCTCATAATTTTTTTATCCCAAAACTTAGAAAAGCCTTAGATACAAAAAAATTAAAAAGTATTAAGTTAATATGCGGAGGTCTAATACCTCAAAAAGATATTAAACCGCTTATGAAATATGCAGATGCAGTTTTCGATAATAATTCAAAATTAGATGATATATTAAAGTACTTTAAAGAATGTATATAATAGGAAGTTCTCAAACAAAATTTGGAAACAGTGAAGCAGGTTTTGATGAAATAATGTATGAAGTTATAGAAGGTTCGCTTTCGGATGCCCATATAGAACCTCACGACATAGAAGCTTTCATATTGTCTAATAATCTTAATTATTATACAGAAAATCAAAGCCACAGCAGTGCTATTATCCCTTCTCTTTTAGGAATAAATAATGCTACAGTTTTCAGCAGTGAAGCAGCATGCGGAGCAGCCGGTGTAGCTTTCACAAAAGCATGCAATCTTCTTTCAAGTTATGATCCTATAATGATCGTGGGAGTAGAAAAGATGTCTAATCATAGTACATCTGATATGCTTTACTTTGTCGGTACAGATTCCGATAGAGAGCTCGAACAGAGAGAAGGATTGATTTTTCCAGCAGCAGGAGCATTAATTGCAGACCTTTACATGAAAAAGTATAAGATAACCCTAAAAGATCTTGCTTTAATTTCCCTCAAAAATCATGATAATGGAAAATTAAATCCTTACGCTCAGTTTTATGGAAAGGAAGTTACTCTACAGATGATTGAAGAATCACCTGTAATTTGTTCCCCGCTCAGGCTTTTTGACTGTAGTGCGAATTCGGATGGTGCAGTAGCTGTAATCATTTCAAATAAGTACAGAAGAAAATCCGATATAAAAATAAAAGCAACATATGCAACAAGCTTTGATCTTGCAACGTTTGGGAAAGAGAATCCAATCGACTTTAGCTCAATTACTTATGTTGCAAAACAATTATTTAAAAAAGCAGGTTTAAAACCAAAAGATATTGATATTGCTGAAATCCATGATGGTTTTTCAATTATGGAAATGATAATCTCAGAATATATAGGCTTTTTTGAAATCGGTAAATCAAAATATTCAGTAAGAAATGGAGAAACAACTCGAAAAGGAAAATTTCCAATAAATACAACTGGAGGATTGAAAGCTTGCGGCCATCCGCTTGGTGCATCAGGTCTTCGACAGATACATGATCTTAAAAGACAGATTCAGGGAAAAGCAGGTGCTAATCAAGTTGAAAATGTAAATAAAGCTTTTGCTTTTAATTTTGGTTCAATATTTAAATCTATATCAGCTACGATTTTAGAGAAAAATGTATAAAATATGCAAGAAATGTAAAAATTTATTTTGGAGAAATGTTAAGAATTGTTTGAAATGCAAAAAACAAGGATTTGGCAATACACTTGAATTATTTATACCTAAAAAGTTCAAAGTTTTGGGGTCAACTACTGTATATATCCCATCGAAAGAGCATAAAAAAGTTCCTTATAATATAGTGCTTCTTAAAGACGAATATAAGCATACACAAATAAAAAAGACCTTTCAAAATCACAGGACTGGTTCAATAATACACGACAGACAAGTAAAATTAAATAACTTTATTGCTTGTTCGAAAGTTAAATATATCGCACAAGCTTCTATAATAAGGCTGATATGGTTAATTAGCGGTAAAATAAAATCAAAAAATGTTAATATAGAAATTGACCTGACCAACTGCAAACCGAAAAATTCATACGAATTTGAATATATGATGCCTTTTGAAAATATAAACACAATAACAACAGCCCTTAAAGATCTAAAATGCGAAACTGCTTTTGCTGAAAATGAATTTAAAGATATGATAAATATCAAATATCCAAAGATAAAAAATTTATTAAAGGTTGAAAATAAAGGCTTAACTTTTAAAATTTTTTCAATAAATAATATTAGTACTCAAAAGCAGAAGAAAAACACAGCATATTTTATAGACTACCGTTTTTATAAAGTAAAAAATCATATCTATAAATCAAACCTTTTATTCATCACAAGCAATTTAGACCTGTTTAGAAAATTCATTAAAACAGGAAAAGTTAATGAAAACCTTTTTTACGGAGAAGAGCCTCAAATTATTTTTGAAGAATTAAAAAATTATGAATAATATTAATAAGAATAAAATAGCTCTAGTTACAGGCGGCACAAGCGGTATTGGAGAAACAATTGCAGAGGTATTAATAAAAAATGGTTATTTTGTTATTATAAACTATATAAATGATAGTCAGGCAAAAAATTTCAAAAATAATTTTAAAAATAAAGAATATAAATTAGTAAAAGCGGATATTACAAATAGAAAAGACGTTCAAATAATGAAAAATGAAATTATCTCAAAATACAAAAAAATATATTTACTAGTAAACAATGCTGGAATTATGATTGATAAAACACTGAAAAATATGAGCTTTGAAGAATTTGATAAAGTTATAAATGTAAATCTAACAGGTACTTTTAATATTACAAAATCCATGCTAGATACAATAGAAGATAATGGAAGAATAATAAATATAACATCGATTTCAGGTATTTACGGCCAAATTGGCCAGACCAATTACGCAAGTTCTAAGGCTGGAATAATTGGCTTTACTAAATCACTAGCTTTAGAAACAGCTAAAAGAGGTATAACAGTAAACGCTATAGCACCTGGAATAATTGACACGCAAATTACACAAGCAATTAGAAAAAATATTTTAGAAAAATTAAAAAAACAAATACCTTTAGGTTATTTTGGCCTGCCGGATGACATAGCAAATGCTGTTGTATTTCTTGCCTCACAAAAAGCTCGATATATAACACGCTGTGTATTGCATGTTGACGGAGGATTAACTTTTTAACATTTTAATATGAAAGAATTTAAAGATTTAAAAAATTCTGCTTTAGAAACTGCAGTTAGCTTAATGGCAGCGAGTGCTAAAACAGCCCCAAAATCAAAAGGAAAAGATGATTTGGATATCTGTTATTTTGAAGATAAAGAACTTCAAAAAGTAACAAATTACATGGGAACAGAAGAATTCTCCAAAAATTTTACAGGGAAAAAAGAATTCTTCTTAGATTCCGATATCCTTGTTTTGAAAGAATCTCAAGGAGTAATTGCAATTGGAGTTAAGGCAAAAAAGCCCTTAATGATGAACTGCGGAAAATGCGGATGTAAAAATTGTGTAGAATTTTTGAAAACCTTGAAAAAAAATAAAAACGTTAATTGCATATTTAAAATTTTAGATCTTGGATTTGCGGTTTGTTCTGCATGCAAAACCGCGTCAGAACTTAATATAGATAATAGAGTAATGTATGATATAGGTGAAGCAATAAGAAGATTATATATGCAAAATTGTGATATAGTTTTAGGAATTGCTTTATCAATAAAAGGCAATAACATTTTTTTTGATAGATATTTGAGATTTTTTGTTGATAAAAGTAGAAAAGAAAAAAAATCTATAGATGAATTATTAAAAGAATACGGTATTAAAACATCTAACACATAAATATTAAAGAATCCTATAAAGTAAAATTTTAAATATTTAATTTTTTAATTTAATAAAATATGAAACTTCATTTTTCTAAAAGAGCAAAACTTTTCAAAACAGATGCTTTAAAGCAGTTACTTTCAGTTGTATCAAAACCAGATATAATTTCACTTGCAGGTGGTATGCCCGCACCAGAAAGCTTCCCAGTTGAATTAATACAAAAACTATCAGCAAAGGTTCTAAATGATAAAAAGGCATTGGCGCTTCAATACAATAAAACTCCTGGAATTGATGAAGTTAGAGAAACTCTAGCAAATTGGCTGAATAAACAATATGGATGGAAATTATCTGCTGAGAATGTAATGATTACAACAGGATCCACTCAAGCATTTGATCTAATAGCAAAAATATTTTTGGATTTCAATGATAAAATAGTATTAGAAGATCCATCATATATGGGCGCTTTATGGTGTTTCGACACGTATAAGCTAAATTATATAACTGTAAAAAGTGAAGCAGACGGAATAGATATAAATGAACTTGAAGATAAATTAAAATCTAATAAAAAAATTAAATTCCTTTATATTGTATCTAATTTCCAAAATCCAACAGGAAGAGTTATTGAACTTTCTAAAAGAAGACAATTAATTGATCTTGCAAATAAATATGACTTTTTAATTATTGAAGATGATCCATACTGTCATCTTCGATTCGAAGGTAAAGCTGTCCCGCCTATGAAGACTTTTGATACAGAAGGAAGAATAATTTATCTGTCAACTTTCTCAAAAATTTTAGCTCCAGGTCTAAGGGTAGCTTATATAGCTGCTGATAAAGAAATCATTTCATGGCTTGCTAATGCTAAAGAATCTGCCGATTTATCATCGAATACTATAAGCCAGTATATTGTAAATGAGTATATAAAAGGTGAATATGTAGAAGATCAAATAAAAAAAATTGTGAAAATCTATAAACCTCGATACAAAACTATGCTTAAAAGTTTGTCAAAATATTTCCCTAAAAATTCATACTGGACAGAACCAGAAGGAGGAATGTTTACTTGGGTAGAATTAGACGAAGCAATAGACACTGAAAAACTTTACTCTAAAGCAATAGAACATAACGTAGCTTTTGTTCCAGGAGTTCACTTCTATGCTCATAAAGATGTTAAAAATACTATGAGACTTAACTTTTCAAACGTTCCTGAAGAAAATATTGAAAAAGGAATTAAAATTCTTGGAAAACTCTTAAAATGAGAAATAACTTACAACCCAAAATAAATAATGAATTATGCAAATCTTGCGGATTGTGCATTAAATTCTGTCCAGTAAAGATATTGAAAAAAAACAGTAAATTAAATAAAAATGGGTATTATCCTGTTTATTGTATAGATAGGAATAAATGTCTAGGCTGTAATCAGTGCACAGTTACATGTCCTGAAGGAGCAATAGAAATTACATAGTATTAATTTATAAAATATTCGTATAATGCAGAATAAAAGAATTTTGTTAAAAGGAAATGAAGCTATAGCAAAGGGTGCTATTGATGCTGGTCTTGAAGCATACTTTGGCTACCCAATTACTCCGCAAAGTGAGTTAATTGAATATATGGCAAGAGAAATGACTAGGTTAGGAAGAATTTTTATCCAGGCAGAAAGCGAGATAGCTGCAATTAATATGGTTTTTGGAGCCTCATCAGCTGGTGCATCTGTTATGACTAGCTCATCAAGCCCCGGAATAAGTTTAAAACAGGAAGGAATATCTTATCTGGCTGCATGCGAATTACCCGCTGTAATAGTAAACGTAATGAGAGGAGGTCCCGGACTTGGAAACATTGCTCCAAGCCAGTCTGATTATTTTCAGGCAGTAAAAGGTGGAGGCCACGGAGATTATCATAATATTGTCTTAGCTCCAAATTCTGTATCAGAAATGTATTCGATTATGCTGGATGCTTTCAATTTAGCATTTAAATGGAAAAATCCTGTCATGGTTTTAGCAGACGGTATGCTGGGACAAATGATAGAAAACGTATATATTCCCCAAAAAACAAAAAAAATCAAAAAAGGAGATTTATCTTGGACAGTTGGAAAAAATTCTAATAACAAACAGAAAATAATTCATTCTTTATTTCTTGAACCAGAAAAATTAGAAAAAGTTAATCTGAATTTGCAGAAAAAATATAAACAGATAAAAGAACAGGAACAAAAATATGAAGAATATAAAATGAATGATGCTGATATAGCTATTATTGCATATGGTTTGTGCTCAAGAATAGGGAAGGGGATTATAGAAAAATTAAGAGGAAAAAGTAAAAAAATCGGCTTAATAAGGCCAAGAACACTATGGCCGTTCCCTTCAGATACTATAAATAAACATTTAAAAAAATTAAAAGAAATCTGGGTAATTGAACTTTCAAGCGGACAAATGATTGAAGATGTGAAATTAGCTGTAAATGGTAAAACCAAAGTTCGATTTTTTGGTAAATTAGGTGGGGTAGTTCCAACAGAAGAAGAAATTATCAAATTTTTTACTTTAAATGACAAAATAAGCAATGTATAAAAGACCTAAGATACTAAAAAATGTTATGACTCATTATTGTCCGGGCTGCGGACATGGAATCGTTCACAAACTTATTGCTGAGGTAATCGATGAATTAAAGATAAGAAATAAAACAATAGGAGTAGCTCCAATAGGTTGTTCTGTTTTTATATATAATTATTTAAATATCGACTTTATAGAACCTCCTCATGGAAGATCTCCAGCAGCTGCAACAGGGCTAAAAAGATATTCGCCAGATAAAATAATTTTCACTTATCAAGGAGACGGTGATTTAGCAGGTATTGGAACAAGCGAAATTATTCATGCTGCAAATAGAGGAGAAAAGATTACTGTAATATTTATCAATAATGGAGTTTATGGTATGACTGGTGGACAAATGGCTCCAACCACTTTAATGGGACAAAAAACTACAACTAGCCCGTTTGGCAGAGGAGAAAAAGAAGGAAGACCAATTAGAATTCTTGAAATGCTTGCTCAGCTAGACTCAAAAGCTTATATAGAAAGAACAACAATAATTGATCCGGCAAATATTTTAAAAACAAAATTAGCAATAAGAAAAGCTTTTAAATACCAAATAGAAAACAAATGTTTTTCAATAGTTGAAATTGTATCTAACTGTCCGACGAACTGGAAAATGACGCCATTAGAAAGTCTAGATTATATAAAAAATCAAGTGCTTAAAATATATCCGTTAGGAGTAATAAAAGAACCAAAATGAAAAAAGGTACTTATAAAATTAAAGCTGCAACAAGTTCTACTTCGGGATACCCTCATTTACTTCAACGCAGCAATCCGCCAAAGCATTTATTGATGCGTAGGCGGATAATAATTGCAGGATTTGGGGGGCAGGGAATATTATTCCTAGGACGATTTTTAGCTGAAATAGCAAATGAAAAAGGATACAATATAACTTGGCTTCCTTCATATGGTCCAGAAATGAGAGGGGGTACAGCTAATTGCAGTGTTATTATTTCCAATAGAGAAATTCCCTCACCAGTTATAGATAAAGCAAATATTTTAATTTGTTTTAATCAGCCGTCATTTAATAAATTCTATCCTGAAACTAAAAAGAATGCATTAGTAGTCATTGATTCAAGTTTAGTGAAAACAAATAAAAAGGTAGTTAAAATAGATGCAACAGAAACAGCTGAAAAATTAGGAGATAAAAAGGTTGCAAATATGGTAATTGGAGGTTATGTTTTAAGAGAATTAGGTCTTTATTCAAAATACATAAGTAAAAAAGTGTTGATGGAAATAGGACTTGAAAAAGATATGTTAAAACTAAATTTGAAAGTATTAGGAATAAAATTATTTCTATAATCTTTGTAAAAGTACGTATTCACAAGCTGCTATAGAAGAGATATCTGATATAGCAATAAAGGCACTTTCCCAGTCTGTATATTGATCTAGATCGTTAATTTTACGTAAATGCTCATTGCTATCTACTAAAGTTATTGGTAAATAATATTGAAAAAAACCATCTCCTCTAGATACTTCACCAGTTAAAGGATTTATCATATCTAAATATCTTGAAAAATATACTCTCCTTCCATTATAAAAAGGTGTAAATTCTCTCATTCTTACCTCCTGGGTTTCTAAAGACTTTGCTATCTTTCCTTGTAACAACCTTCTTGTTATATCTAGAGAATTAATTTTAATTGTAACAGTTTGATTTAATGTTTTTGTCAATCTTCTTGCTGTATCAGCCTCTGATTTTGATGTTCCTCTAGCTAAACAATCTCTATATCTTAATATATCTAAAAGTAAACATTGAATATATATCATAAATTCATAAACTCTCGCATCTGATACTCTCATCCTATCTGCTAATACCACTAACCATTCATCTGGTCTTTCCTTAGGATCATATACGATAAATTCAAAGTAGAAACCATCATTTAATTCTAAACCAACTCGGATTCCGTGTTTCATTCTTTCATAATCTACAATATCAAATATTATATTCCTAATACCAATTCTTCTTAAATAAATAGATTCTTGAGGATCTATAATAACCCTTCTATTCATAGCAAAAAACGCATGGATTTGCTTATATTGATCATAAAAGCACAGATCTATATATGAAAATGTAGTATTTAATACAAATGGACTGTCTCTCATTTCTACAATTGCTACTTTGGCAACATTTCTTTCAAAAGGAACATAGTCAGTATCCTCTAAAAATACTGTTCTCCTAGCTAGTCTAGAAAATCTTAAAATTGTATCTCTGTACCTCTGATATCGAGGTTTATTTTGTATTCCTTCTAATATCCCTAATAAAGCATCCCTATCAGCTACCAATGTTTTCATATTGCTTGAATAAAATCTGCCTAACGCAACACCAAGTTGTTCCGCATCTTCATGTATAAAAGCAGGTAATACCCTTAGAAACGGATCTAAACCACCTTCAATCACTCTATCAAAAAACCAAGTTCTAAATGTTATAATGTTACCTACTAATATAACTGCATTTTGGAAATCACTAACTTGAAGACCTAATGATTCTATATCTTTTGCTAATAATGCAGATATTATCTTCGCATAAACAACTGAATATGCATCAAGCTGTCCACAACAACCAGAAAGATATGCTAATACTTCATTAATACTCAACTCCCGCATAAAAAAATCTCCGAATGCAACTCCGTCTCTTGCAACTTCTGCAAGTTTTGTTAAAGGTACATCATTAATATTTATTGATTTACCATGTCTTTTTGTTAAACTTCTAACTGATTTTACACAATAATCAAAAAATTCAATTGAACTAACATCTCTAGCAATCTCTTCAAGTAATACTATACATCTTTCTCTATCTCCAGCCAAAATGGCTTGTTGCAATTCTATATCTATTTTATGAATAAACGGACTAACTTGAATAGATGCTATTACGTCTGCTAGTTCTTTAAAAGAAACACCTTTTGATACTGTATCCTGTTCCATCTTGGAATTATACTATAAGTTCTATAAACTACAAAATAATACTTATTACTTTTTTGCTAAAATATTTGAGGTTAGTTAATATTAAAAAACATTGTCATCTATCTCCCCACGGATGAAGCTGCATCTTCCGTGATAAAATTTCAAAACCAAAACTGCTTGCGAATTTTTGCTTCCAATCAAGAGGATTAGAAAGAGCAAAACTTTTTAAACTTCTCTTAATAATCCTGAATGGATGCCAAACTTTTTTGCATAAATCAAAATATGCTCGTAGAAGTTCAATCTTACCTAAAGGATGTTTCCAAACAAGATGTCTCATATCAAACCGGCTCGAAGGAAATTCCTCTGGGTTAAAAAGCCCTTGCTTCTGAAAATCATCCCAAATTTCAGTGCCGGGAAAAGGCGTTAGAATACTTATCGACGCCCCATCGGCTTTAGTATAATTAATAAGTTCAGCAAGGGATAATATCTTTTTCAGTGTATCTTCAGGAAAGCCGACAATAAGCAAAAGAGTAACTTTAATATTATATTTATGGGCATATGCTACAATTTGTCTTGTCTGCTCGGTTATTGTCCTGTCTTTATCTAAATTCTGTTGCTTTCCTGCATTTTTTAAATTAACTTCATCGGGAGATTCAACCCCTACCAATATTCTCTGACAACCGCTTTTTCCAAGCTTTTGAAATATCTTTTCGTTTCTTAAAAAATTCATAGATAGTTCAGCCGTCCATCCCTTTCTTAATTTCAATTTTGATAACTCTTTCACTAAATAACCAAACTCAGGATTTAATGCAGCATTGCTGTCTGCCAACGAAAAACCTTCCAATTTCCTTTTCTTAATTTCATCAATTACTTCTGCAACCGGTCTAATTCTAATAGACTTCCCGCTTAAAGCATTGACCGCACAAAATTTACAACTATAAATACAACCATCCGATGCAAGAACAAATGGTAAGATTGTACCTTGATCAATTTGTTGCCAAACAGAATAATCAACTGGCAAACCTTCTAGATTAATTATACTATGATTTCCTACCGATTCTGAACGGTAAACTCTTTTTTCTAATCGTCCTGTGCCTAAATATTCTTTTACTAATTTCCTAAAAATATCACTATTCGCAGCTTGCCCTAAAAATACGTGAATATTATCATTTTCCCCGAGATATAAATCCGATCTTAGTGTAGCATCCGCCCCTCCAAGCAAAACTTGTGCTCCTGATCTCACACAATTTTCCGATAGTTCAGTTGCTCTATCTTGAGTACCTATTAAGGTTGTAATTAAAACTAAATCATCTTTACCTGCTTTCACAATCCCGCCTCTTACCTCATCAATAAACCTAATTTCAATAGTACCTTTTAAGTTTTCCCGATCTATAACACTAGCTATCATACTCCCCACAACTCCAAGATTTGGAGGTGCACTAACTGGTTGACCTAGAAAACGAAAAGGTCCTTCGAGAGGACAAGGATTTACTAGCCAAATTATCCTTTTTTTCATTTAAGTAAATATATCAATATATTGGATTATATCAAAAAAATTAATTCTATAAATTAACCTCTGCTTAATTACTTAATTGAAAAAATCTTTACTAAAAACAAACCGTTAAACTTAATTATGGAATGGCATCAGCTCCACCATACTTTGAATAATTGCCCAAATTCAGCTTAAAAACCTAGGTGGGAAACGTCCGTATTATTCAAATAAATATATATACCTATCCTCAAACACCTTTACTACCTCAGGAAGAAATCCTTTTTATAAGTATAGTCTTATAATAAATAACTGTATTAAATCTGAAAAATATTTGAAGTTACTAAAGTTAAGAAGCTATAAGAGATAAGTAAATTACTTACTTAGTTTATATGCAATGTTTTTTTATTGACCAATTTACAATTTTTGACATTGACCGGAGTATTATTCGAAGTTATCATTACTATATCAAATATCTTTATATTTTTAAACACTTTATTATTGTTACTCCCCTTTAAATTTTGCCTTCCTTTTTTCGAAAAAAGCTCTTATTCCCTCTTTTCTATCTTTTGTATCAATTAGTTTCTTATAATGTTCTTTTTCATGCTTTAGTACTTCGTTTCTATACTTTTTAAAAGAGAAGTTTAGACATTTCTTTGCATAAGATAAGGATAGAGGAGCGCATCTTTTTAATTTTTCAATATATTCTATAACAGACCTTTCTAATTCATCTTCATTTTTCACAACTTCATTTACAATACCATACTCTAGAGCTTTTTCTGCTTTAATTTGATCACCCAGAAGAACAATTTCCTTGCCTTTATTTAATCCGCATTTCTCAATAATTCTAGCTGTTCCACCTGCTCCTGGTATTACTCCAATCTTTACTTCTGGAAGAGAAAATATTGAATTTTTCGTGGCAATACAAAAATCGCATGCTAAAACTATTTCAAGACCACCTCCCATTGCGTATCCATTTACTTCTGCAATATATATCAATCGAGAGTCTTCTATCCTATTTGTAATATCATTAAGTCTTCCTAAAAACGACTTTACATCCTTTTTTCTAAAAGCAGCTCTTTCCTTTAAATCTGCTCCAACACAGAAAGCTTTATTAATACCACTCTTTAATACAACTAACCTAATAGTTTCATCTTTTTCTACTCTTCTTATCTCCTCTAATAATTCACTTATTAAGTTTTTGCTTAACGCATTTAGAGCTAAAGGTCTTGATAATATTATTTCTTCTATAAATCCTTTTCTATTAACTTTTATATCTTTATATTTTTCTGTTTTCATGTAATATATCCTAATAATTTATCTCTAGTATTTTTGAGATTTTATATTACTAGGTAATATTTTACCATTATTTTAAAATATAAAAAATTAAAGGAATATAATCTTTATATATAATATTTACTTAGACGTAAAAAAAACCTCCTTTTTGGAGGTTTTTTTATGCTAATTATCCTTATACAGTCTTTCCACCTTCAGCTTGAACCATCAGTAAAATTATTAGAACAAAAAAAGCTATAACTAAAAAAGACATAACTGATGTTGTAAATTTTTTTAGCATATTTAGGTTACTAATATCTATTATTAAAAAAGCTCAGTGCTCAGCATTTTACACATATAACGAATTACTTGTCAAGAAGCAACTTTTCTTCTTTATATAATAAAAACTTATTGTAATTACGCTTAATTTCAATATCTTGATGAAATTTAATACTATATAAAAGTTATATAATAAATAATAATTTCTTCTTAATATACAAATTAATACAACTTTAAATTCCTAAAGATGTTTAATTGGGGATTAGTTCAATTTCATATACATAAGGCCACAATTTCCCTGTTATAAATAATCTGTCATTATCTTCATCGTACGCGATTCCATTAAGTTCACTAATATTTCCATCTTTTATATTTTCAACTAAATCTGTCAAATCTATCCTTCCTATAACTTTTCCTGTATTGGGTGAAATAATAATAATATAATTTGTGAGCCATACATTTGCATAAATTTTCTCATCTATAAATTCTAATTCATTTAATTTATCAATAGGACCATTTCCATCATAAACATTTAAAGTTTTTAAAACTGTAAAATCTGAAGTGTCTAGATAATATAAGCTACTAGTTCCATCGCTCATTATGAGATCCTTCCCGTCATACGCAAGTCCCCATCCTTCAGTAACATAATTAAAAGTGTTAAGAAGATTAAACGTTTCTTTGTCATACACAAAACCTATATTTGATTTCCAAGTTAATTGGACAATTTTATTATTAAAATATGCAATACCTTCACCAAAATATTCATCTTCTAATTTAACATATTGGACAATATTACCGGATTTAATATCCACTTTTCTAAGAGAAGAATTGCCATTTAAACCTGTTCCTTCATATAAGTATCCATTATCATAAAACAAGCCTTGGGTGAATGCCTCATTATCATGATGATAAGTATTTATAACTTTATAAGAATATTCTTGAAATTTTTCTTCAACTTCATCTGCAGTTTGGATACCCATCCTTCTTTTACAAATATATATATAACTTAATACAAAAACTTCTAATAAAATAATTAAGAATAAACATAGAAAAATTATCTTTTTACTCTTTGTTATTTTGTACACTTTCAATATAATTTAAAAATAGTTAATAATTTGATAATACAATATTTTTACCTAATATAAAATATTCAAATTGTAATATCGCTAGTTGTAATACTTATTTTGATATTATTTAACTATTATTACAAATTTGATAATATATTCCCTATGTACTAAACCTCATAATAAAATCTTAAATATTAATATTTTAAATTATGCAATATAGAAAATTTGGCAAATTAGACTTTAAAGTTTCAGCACTTGGATTCGGCTGTATGAGGCTTCCTACAATTAGGAATGATGCATCAAAAATCAAAGAAGGAGAAGCTATAAGAATGATAAGATACGCAATAGATAATGGTGTAAATTATATAGATACAGCTTATGGATATCATGAAGGTAAAAGTGAAGTATTGGTTGGTAAGGCTTTAAAGAACGGATATAGAGAGAAAATAAAATTAGCAGATAAATTACCAGTTTATTTAATAGATTCAAAAACTTCTCCTGATAAAATTTTAAATCAGCAATTAAAAAGACTTAATTTAGATTATATTGATTTTTACCTTTTACATGGAATAAATAAGGATACATGGGATAAATCAAAGCAAATAGATATTATTTCATGGCTAGAAAAAAAACAAAAAGATGGGAAAATTAAACATATTGCCTTTTCTTTCCATGATGATTTTGATGTGTTCAAAGAAATTGTAGATGCTTATGATAAATGGGCATTTACTCAAATTCAATACAACTATCTTGATATAAATTTCCAAGCAGGTATTAAAGGATTAAAATATGCAGCATCAAAAGGACTTGGAATTGTAATTATGGAACCCTTAAAAGGTGGAAAACTAGCATCAGACTTGCCAAAACAAATTAAAAGTAAATTTCAATCCTATGATAAAAAAAGAAATCCAGCAGATTTTGCTCTCGAGTGGCTTTGGAACCAAAAAGAAATTTCTACTGTTTTAAGCGGGATGAGTACGATAAAACAAGTTAAAGAAAATATTAAAAGTGCAGATAAGTCAGAAATTAATTCTTTATCTAAAAAGGAATTAAATTTAATTGAGAAAGTTCGCAAAGAATTCGAAAAGTTATATCCAATTCCTTGTACAAAATGCAATTACTGCATGCCATGCCCAAACGGAGTAAATATCCCTTATAACTTTGATCTATATAATGATTTTAAAGCATTCAAAAATTTGGGTAGTGTTAAATGGCGTTATTTGGGTTTACCGGATCAGAAAAAAGCTAAAAGTTGTATAAAATGCGGAAGGTGTGAAAAACTTTGTCCTCAAAAAATTGAAATTATGAAATGGCTGAAAGAAGTTGAGAAAGAACTTGGAAAGTAAAAAGACTAAAATTATTCACTCAAACAATATCATTTGATTGTTATTTAATCCTTTATTCTATAATAGAACTTCTCCCGTTAATTACATTATAAAAAAACTCAATGTTGCAAATAACATAAACCCAGTTTAAACTATATCTTATCTATTTAAATTTAATAATGAAACTTTATGAACCAAAAGATTATCAGACCTCACTTTTTCAAAGACCAGCTTTGGTTTACTCCATGTATGATTTTTGTAATATTGATCCCAATGTCTATACTTATAATTAAATGGACAGGAGATATATATACAGCTTTGGGTTTAATATGTATTTTTTCATTTATAGCAATCCCTTTTCTTGTTCTTATATTTATCAATAATATCTCAAAAAAAATAATTCTTGAGAACAATCAAGTCACATTTAAAAGTTTTTTATCCAAAACGATAATAACATCCAATAATTTCCAATCTTATGGCTTCAATGAAGCAGGATGGCCTTTTATAGTATATTTAGATGAAAAAATTCAAAAACCAAGACAGCATATGCTTTTTATATGGCCTTTTTCACTTTCCAAAGTAATAGAAGGATTAAATAGTCATATAAGTCCATTTAAATATAACGAGAACAATCTCAGAAAAGTTGCAAAACGCAATAGTTTAGGTAAAATTTGGTTTTTAATAATAATGCTTATTACATTTGTAGGAATGATAGCAGTTATGTGGAATTGGAATAAAACATAATATGAAATTTCATTTTTCAGAAGTGCCAAGTTTCAACTTCTTAAATGCACCATACCCTACAAACATATTAAATAAGACATAAATATGAAAGATAATACTGAAAATATCTTTAACATAAACAAAAAGAAGAGTATCTATAAAATATAAAGCCAAGTATAAATGCTAATTTTTCTCCTTTTAAAGCAAAATATCCAATAGCTACATAAACTCCTGCTATTAATAGATCTATAATTATATAAGCTATAATACCTAAATTTCCAAAACTACTAAAGAATCCTTCAACAAACTGCATAATTCCAAGCCCTACAACAAAATACATTCCACTACCGAAATAATAAATAATAGTGTTTACAAGCGATAAACCAGCTATCCAATAAAACCATCTACCGCCGGATCTATAGGAGTTAATCAGATTTAACTTAAGAATAGTAGAATTGTTCAAAACGTTTTTTTCTTTTACAAGATTTTTAGTTTTTGTCTCCATATAAGTTAATAAAAGTAAGATAATATTTTATGAGCCGATTATATCTACTAATTTATTAATTGTCGATGAATAATCGAACGGCTTACTGTGAGTTTAACCCGCTAAGCGGGACTAATGTGGTTAAACTCAGACTTTGCTTTTAGCTCATCTTCGTTAATCCTTCATTGAGCTAACCCTACGAGTTCTCATCAAAACACTTTCATCCTTCGTCAATCACAGAACTACTTTCTGAGCCTGCCGAAGTACGGAGAGTGTGGGAAGAAGTTAGAACTCTTTTGTATCAAAATCATCAAACTTGCTAATAATAAAGATGCCTAATATATATTTCTTAAATCGATTATATAAAACTTATCCACGTTCCATTCTAAAGGGTAAAGTATCATGGATTTCGGCTTATTAATTTCTTTACCTCCAATACTTTTTAAAAATTTATATGATACTTTATTAGTTTTTCTCACAACACCTAAAAGAACTGATTTTTGATTTCTTAATTTTATCTTTGTTACTAATCGTTTAACTAGCTCTTTTCCTATTCCACATTTCCTCCACTTTTCTTCCACAACTAAAGAACCTAATTCAAGTATTTTTGTATTTGTATCTTTTTCTTTTGAGTTTATAAAGAATTTAACAAACCCGATCACTTTTGGGTCATCTAAAGCAATAATTGCTTCATCATTATTAATAATATCCCTAATCATCTCCTGATCAAGCTGTAACATATGTTCAGACTCTTTTTTGATTAAGTCTTCAATTTGTTTTAATTGAGTTTTAGTAGTATATGAATCGAAGTATTTTACAGACATTTTGTTAATAGAATCACTTAGTTATTAATAAATCATATCACAAACTTATAAGGAAAAATGGCATAATTGTTAAAATGCCTATCATACGTTTTTTTATGTAAATGCCGTGCGGATCATTAAAATCTATTCAAATTTAGTTCGTACAAATAATCTAGATTTAATAACGTTTTTAAGGGAATTTTAAAAACGTATCATCAAACGGAGAGAGAGGGAGTGACTAAGCTAAAGCTTCGTCACTTAAAATTCTCTTTTTTAGTATTGCTTTTCCTGAACCAACTTTTAAATACTTTTCTAAATCTTCTGCCTTCTTTCTTGTTGGAACTACAATATATGCCTTTAAACTTAACGGTCTATAGGCTTTTGTTGATTGAGTTAAACCGTCCTTATGTTCTTTTAATCTCCTTTTTAGGTTATTAGTAGATCCAACATAAATAAATTTTCTATTCCCATTTTCAAGTATATAAACATACCACATAGATGTATAAGTAAAGTAAACAAGTATATCAAAATACGCTATATCGCAACACAAGTGAGTTAAACGTAACCTTTGTACAGTCAATCAAGGCAGTGCCAGGCGAGTCTGAACTTGCCAGACGAAGCTTTATTAGCGCAGTCTGGGAAAGTCAGACGAAGCTTTATTAGCGTAGTCTGGGAAAGTCAGACGAAGCCTTTGGCGTAGTCTGGGAAAGTCAGACGAAGCCTTTGGCGTAGTCTGGGAAACCAGACGAAGCCTTTGGCGTAGTCTGGGAAACCAGACGAAGCCTTTGGCGTAGTCTGGCGGAGAGAGAGGGATTCGAACCCCCGGTCCCGCAAAGCGGGACATCGCTTTTCAAGAGCGACGCAATCGACCACTCTGCCATCTCTCCATCAATTTAAAGGACTATTTGCACCTTTGGTGCAAAGAGCGACGCATCAGCCTGCCTACCGTAATTCAAATGAAGGCAGGACCAATCAGTCTCTTCCTAACATTTTTTAAAATAACAAATTACAAAACTTAGAAAGTTTCGACTCCCGATATCGTTCTTCGGTTAACTCAGAACTCATCGGGACTAATTCGTTCTAAGCTTCGACTTCATTTCACTTGTCTCAGCTTGATCTCATTGAGCACTCTTGTACGCCTTTGGCGTACTGCCATCTCTCCATTTAAAAATTGCTAATTGATTATACAAAATAAATCGAAAGTTGGAAATATGATTTAATTTATTATTTGTTATATAGTACTTATGCAACTAATTCCTTCAAAGTAAAACATTCCAGTTCAAATTACTCATGAAAACATTATATTGTTCAATGGCAAATCTTCTTAAAGGATCATATATATTTTCACCTAGACGACTTCTATATCCCGCACTTACTTCATTTGATAATAAATCTCCTCTTACTAATCCTTTTGCTTCACTATATACATACATACTCAAATAATACCTAAAATTCGTCCTTCTTATAGCTAACACTAACCAATAATTAGTTCCAGCATATACTTTTTCGCTTCGACCTAATAATAATACATCATTAAATACCTCTCCTTTTTTGGAGATAACATTCTCTTTTTCGAATCTCTCACATTCTTCATAAAAAGAATTTGTCCAATCTCGATTTATAAATGTTACCCATCTTTGTTCAGCTTCAGATATACCATGTATTATCAAATTTGCGACATCACGAAAACGTTTGAATTGACATAATTTAATGATAAAATTTCTTGCTAAATCTTCGTATCTAGAAAAGTTATCCATAGATTTATTTTGGTTATATTCTTGTTTCAATCTAACTATTTCTCTAACTCGAGTCGTTAAAAATACCCTTTCATATACTTCACCAGCTAATGCCATAAAACTATCTACTAAATCAGGGTATACTCTATCAACTCCAAAACTACGATCTCTACCTGCAATATCTTGTCCTTCAGTTAATACAAGTGACATTAGTATAATAAATTAATAATATTATTTATACTATTTTAACTAATTATTTATTCTTCTACAAACATATTCTTTATTAAAAACTCAACACATACTTCCTTACCAAAGGATTGAGTCCGCCTATAAATAAGGTACTGAATTCGTCAATTCTTCCTCTTTCTACCATAGTTACAAAGGCTCTTATCTGATCCTCAGCATTATATATATCACCACCTGAAACACTTCTAAAAGTGCTAGGCAAGAATTGAAATATACCTGTAGGATATTCCCTTCCAACATTCATCGAACTTTTAGAACCAGTATTCCAATGGCTTTCATGCTGACCAATGAAAAACATAGCTTGAATAAATAGGGCATTATTATCTAATCCTTTTTCAGATAAAACCTCATCAATTATTTGCAAGTAAGCTTCAACATTGGCGTAATAGTAAACACCAGCTAAAACTTCATATTTATCCTTTAAAGCTTCTTTTTCTATCTCAGCTACAATTTCACTTTTTTCTATAGCTATCTTTTCATCAAATGAGTAAAAATCTAAGCTGTAATTATCTGATATATCATTATCATCATCTTTTTCTGCTTCTACAGATTTGACAAAGTAAGCAGGTATCTGTAAAGCTAATGGATAACTCATAGATATAAGTAGCATGATATCTATTGAAAATACTATCATGAATTTGAAGATTCCTTTAATTAAAAGGCGAAAAAGTACAGATCTAGAAAAATCTAGTTTTAATTGTCTTTCTTTCCCTTTATTTATATTTAATTTTAACTTTAGGTTTAAATAACCCATAATTACTACTGAATTAAAATTTAAATTTGGGAAAATTAATATATATCTCGATTAATATATATTTTTAAAAGATTATTATAAGATACCTACATTATATCAAATTTTCAAGTATTGCTCAAGTTGTCAATACATTTTAATAACCTTGAAGAATACTATATTATACCACTAATTCCGTTAATTTACCATTTTATTCATATAATATATCCTTTAACACCTCTAAATTTTCCATATCCCTTTTTTGTGTAATTAATTGACTTTAAGTATAAATTTTGAAATAATTGTAGATAATAATTATATAAATATGAAAATATTAAACATCTTCTTAGATAAGAAAATAACTATTTTTTTGATAGTTATTCTATTAATATTAATCAACTTAATATTTTTCTTTTTTATAAAACCTTCTATTTCAAAAAGATTTATGTCAAATAATCACAATAATGAAGTGAATGAAATCATTTTCAAAGATGATAGTGATTTAAATAATATAAATATAGACGAAGCAGATACTGAAACAGATATAAAAAACATCTCATCAGAAACTAATTCGTCAAGTAAAAATAATACAGGTACAGATAAAGAAGAACAAACTACAGATACACCTGAATCAGAAAAAAATAATAAAGCAGATGAAGAAAATAATAATAATGACTCAATACCTGCTGAGCCTTCCCCATACGAAGAATAATTTTTGTGTTAAATCAAACTAGCAGGTTTCAAATAAATAACCTAACAATTTGTTTTTCTTTTACTAAATAAAACAATATCATTATAAGATATATTTATCATTGAAAAAATAATCTATTTAAGATATAATTACCTTTGAATTAATTAAACAAATTTAAACAAATCAAATTCCATTTAATTTAATTATAGCTTTATTTAAAATGCCTAAAAAATTCAAAGCTTACATGAAGAGTTTATTTATAAAAGTTTTCAATAAAAATTTCTATACTACAACATTAGCAACAAGTATAGTTATGATACTTCTTTTAAATATGATCCTGCCTTTTGCAACTTATGCTGTACCTAACCCTAACCCTTATGACGAAGAACTTTCAGTTAATGAAGAAGAAGATAATCCTACTGAACAGAATGAAGAAGATACCACTAAACAAAATATAGAAGAACCTCCTCAAGAAGAAAATACTGATGAGGAAACTTCAGGAAATAATGAAGAGAATACTAATGAGGATGAACAAAAACCTCCTGAAGAAAATAAAGAACAAAAAGATGAAAATAAAACAGAAGTAAAAGAAATTTGGTTGAAAAATAATACAAACAATTTTGAAACTACAGATAATGTAACATTAAATACAGAATATATTTTATCGGAATTTAATAATCTTACTATTATATTTACAAAACTTCCAGAAAAGAGCGGTAAAATTTTTATAGAAAAAATTCAAATTGGTGCAAAAATAGATGAATCACAAATAATAGGAGATGCTTATAACATAACATCTGATATGGTTGATAGCGAGTTTGAATATACATTAAAAATGCCAAAACCAGAGGAATATGCATCAGAAAAACTCGAAATACAATTTTCTGAAGATGAGGTAAATTTTAAAGATATAACAAATGAAAAAAACGAAGGTAATTTTGTCATAGCAGAGAAATTAAATCATTTTACAACTTTCGCAGTAACAAGAAATCCATCTTCACCTCCAGTTCCGCCAGTTTCATATCTTGAAATGATAATTGATAATACTGATCCGGAATTTACAATTATTGAAAATCCAAACTGGGTTGAAGAAACTATTATTCCAGGCTTTTATGGTTCTAATTATAGAATACTTCGAAACGAGCTAGGAAGCGTTCAATATCTGTTTCAAGTTTTAGATAATGGAAATTATGACGTTTTTACTTGGTATCCATCTGATCCTACACTTGGTACTGCTAATTATAATGTGAATGGATTACCTATTGCAATTAATCAAACTCAAAACGGCGGTCAATGGAATCTTCTTGATCCAGATCCTGCTAATCTTAATATTAATAATTTTTATTTCCAAACTGGAGTTAATTATTACATAGAAATAACTAATCCAAACAGCCAAATAGTTGTTGCAGATGCGGTAAAAATCCAATCAACAGAAGCACCAAATGATGTATGGGCAGATGATGATTGGGCAACTATTGGACAACCTGACCCCGATGGGACAGATGAAGGAGGAAATAGATACTATGGATATAACGCATTTGCTACAATTCAGGAATCTATAGATGCAGTTAGACCTGGCGGGACCGTTCATGTTTTAGCAGGAACTTATGAAGAGCAGATAGATATACAAAAAAATATAACTTTACAGGGTGAAGATAGAACATTAGTTACTATAGAAAGCCCAATAAGTTTAGTAAGTAAATGGGGTACGGGAACTCCAAGATATCCAATAATATATGTTACCGGAGCTAATAATGTAATAATTGATAATTTAACAATAAATGGTTCAGGAAGAGGTAACAATAATTATAGATTTTATGGAGTAGTATTTAGAAATGCAGGGGGAACAATACAAAATACAAATGTTACTGACATTAGAGAGGAACCTTTAAATAATGTTGAGCATGGAATAGCAATATATATTACAACTTTAGATGATATACTTAGAGATATAAATATTACAAATAATCAAATACTAAACTACCAAAAAGGAGGAATAGTAATTAGTAACTCAATAAATTATAGTATATTAAATAATATAATTATAGGGTATGGGAATAATTCATTAGTTTCTCAAAATGGTATTCAAATTCAATCTGAAGTCACAGGTACAATCTCAGGAAATTTAATTAGAAGTAATCTATTTGAAGGATCATCTGGAATCTTATTTTATATTACAGAATCTTATTCTACAGTAACAGATAATGAGATTTTTAATAATTATGTAGGAATATATAATTGGGGAATACAAAATACACCCTTAATTTCTAATCATAACTATTTACATAACAATAATTATAACGCAGTTGATGATCGAAGTGACTCCGCTTGGGATGATGGAACAGAGGGAAATAGATGGGACGACTATTATGGTGTTGATTTAGATGGAGATGGAACAATTCTTGGTGTAGGTGATACACAAATTCCGTATATAATAAGAAATCAAAATGGAGATCCTTCACCACAAGACAATTATCCATTAACATATAATTTTCTCACAACACCAAGTAGAGTTACTCCACTAAATGGAGGATATTGCAATACACAAACATGCCCTATAATAGACTGGGCTGATTCAAACGGAACATATCCAGCATTTACTTACAGGATACAAGGTTTTTCAGATGCAGGGTATACAAATCCTTCTATCTTATGGGATCCAGGATGGATTTCTGCAACAGAAATATCCACTTTAAATATTCCAAACCAGCCTTTGTATATAAGAGTACAATCACAGGATGCAAGAGGAAATATAAGTTACTGGAGTAATGGAGCATCAAATCCATATCTTATAACTATTGATAATTCTCCACCAGAAACACAAAATCCTTTAATATCTCCTTTAAGTGATTCTTATTGGAATGCTCCTATTGAGATAAGCAGTATTTCAACAGAAATACTTGGAGGAATTGACTATGTAAATATTTCATTTAGAAATTCAGGAACAGGTGATCCTTGGACACTTATAACAAAATTAGATCCAACAGATAACCCGCCTGTATATGTATGGCCAGATATAATTGGTCCTAATAACCCAATTGATACAGACGGAACATGGGAATCTTGGACACCAGGTAGTGAAGGAACTTACGATATCCGTGCACAGGCTGTAGATACAGCAGGAAACATTGAATCAAGTGGATATGCTTATTATGTAGCATGGGATAGAACAGCACCTGTAGTTGATATTACTAATCCTCTAAATAACGCGGTTGTTGGAAAAACGATAATCATAGAAGGAAATATTAATGAAGCATATCTGGATTATTACGAACTAACGATTGATTCAACCTATATTGGTTCAGGTACTACAAATATTGTATCTCATGATTTTGATACAACTACATTAGCAGAAGGTATTCATACTATTACACTTACTGCATACGATAGAGTACGTCCAGAACCAAATAGTGCACAAGATTCTATAAATATTACAATTGATCATACAGCACCTGTTTCTGTTATGATTGTACCTACAGATGATTTTAGAACAAACAACCCTATAGTAATTGCTGGATATTCAACAGATTTGCATACAGTAGATTTTGTAGAAATTTTATTTAGACAAGCAGGAACATCTAACCCATGGACGATATCTATTATAACATCATATAATACTACTACAGCAAATCCATTTAATTGGGATTGTGCATGGATACCTGCAAATGATGGAGTTTATGATATTTTAGTAAGAGCAACTGATACAGTCGGAAATCTTGAAACAAGAGAGGTTGATGAAAATATATCTTATAATGTTCTTTATGATACAACGCCACCAGTAACTACTATAACATCACCTGAGGTAAATTCTCCTTGGAACAGATCTATTACTATTTCTGGAAATTCAACTGATCCAAGTGTTGTAAGTTACATAGATCTTGCATTTAGACCACGTGGATCAGCAGGATGGACAAACATTACACGAATTCAAAATACGGACAATTTAGAGCCATTTAGTTGGACAACTGTAAATCCATTATGGATACCACCTTATGAAGGTTATTTCGAGATACAGGTAAGCTCGACCGATACTCTTGGAAATACAGGAGTAGTTTATACTGCGGTTTTGTATGATATAACACCTCCTACAACAACGATCGAATCTCCGGAATCAGGATTATACTCGAATATTCCTATTTATATTGAAGGATTAAGCTTAGACAATTTTTTTGTTGAATATTATACACTTTCATATAGAACAGCAGGAAGTGCTGATCCTTGGACAGAAATAATCACTTGGCCAAATCCAGGCGATACTATCTTTCCTTGGCATGAATATTGGACACCTGATTTTGATGGAACATACGATATCTTTGCTCAAAGTTTTGACAGTGCAGGGAATTTTGATAATGGTGTGATTGTCACAAATATTACATATGATACACTACCTCCAGTTGTACAAATTACTTATCCACCTCAGTGGTATTATCTCCGCCAAACAGTAGATATACATGGTACCGTTCAAGATATACATTTATATTCATATCAACTTACAATTGAAAATATAAATACAGGAGAATTGACGGACTGCGGAGTTGTATATACATCAAATTCTGTTACAGATATATCCATTTGTAATTGGAATACTATTACCGATCCATTAAATCCATCTGCTAATGATGGCGATTATATAATAAACCTTAGTGCTACTGACAGAGCAAACAATACAAGCAATACTTCAATCACAGTTCACGTTGACAATACAATTCCGATAGTAGAGATAACTTCACCAGAAAATGATGATAAAGTAAGAGGAGAAATTAGTATTATGGGAAAAATTAAAGAGGTAAACTTAGACTTATTAAATTATGCATTATCAATAAGCCCATCTGGTACTATAGAACAAGAACAGTGTACCCTTACTTATATAACATCACCAGAACCTCCTGATTATTATAATTATGAATTAACATGCAACTTCGATACAAATTCAGTTGATAATGGATTGTATACTTTAAGCTTAACTGCGACTGACTTAGCAGGTAACATTTCAGAAACTAGTAGTATAGAAATAACTATAGATAATTCAAAACCTTTAGTTGAAGAAGAAAATAAATTGAAAGATATGATTTATAATGAAGGTGATACTATTACAGTAAACATTATAGGTAACGATGATATATCTTTAAGCCAATTATGTTTCCAGATTGAAGAAATCAGTGATGAGTACAATTGCGAACTTGGGAGTGGTGTAGAGTATACATGGAATCTAGATTTAACAAAAATTTATACAGCTTTACTACAAGATGGAGTATATACAATAAATTATTATCTAAATGACTCTTCAGGTAACGAAAGCGATGATGATGATCTAGAAAACGGAGATCAAAATTATACTGCAAAAATAACAGTTAATAATGTTGCTCCACAGGTTATATTCAACCAAAACCAGACAATTACTGAAGGAGAAGAAGCTGTATTTACAGCAAGCTTTACTGATCCAAGTTACATTGAAGGCAGCGGAAACACACCTGATGATGCACCATGGACTGTTACTTTAAACTATGGTGATGGAAGTGCAGTTGCAATTTGGACTGTAAATATGAAACCTGGTAATTTAACTATTCCAAATCATGTATATAAATATAACGGCGTATATACAGCTACTCTTACTGTAACTGAGAGTAATCTAAATAAAGGTGACGGACAGTCTACTACAAAAACAGTAGTTGTCACAGTTCAGGATAACAAGCCTTTAATAACATTATTTGCTTCACCAAGCAATTATGTTTATGCATGGGTGAAAGTTAGTTTATCAAGCGAAATTTCTAAAGGAAACGCTCCTTTTTCTTACAAATGGAGTGGAGCTTGTGCTGGTACTCAATCCAGCACTGAACTCGCAGCACCTGTTGGAGTATATTTATGCAAGTTAACAGTTACTGACAGTGATGGTGATGTTTCTGAGAATTCAATACGAATAACCGTAGTTTTAAAACCAAATGTTGAAGAAAACCAGACTACAACAAATGATGAAGAAAGCAATAAAGAGGAAGAAACAGATAAAAATAATGATATTCTTGGTTTTCAAATATGCAATATAAAATCTAAAGTTTCAGGCTATGTATTTGTTGATAATAATAGAGATAATAAAAGAGATGAAGATGAAAAAGGGCTCCCTGAAATTACCGTTGAGATATATGCCGGACTTGAAAGTGCTAATCAAAAAATAGCTTCAGCAGTAACAAACGATAAAGGCTACTGGGAGATAGAATTATGTCCTGGTGACTTCTCATTAACATTAAATATAGAAAGTTTACCCAAAAATTCAGAACTTGAATGGGGAAATTTCATATTTATCAGCGTTAAGGAAAACGAAAACATTACAGATATTAACTTCCCTGTTATAAGCCATGAGTCATTTTGGGATAAGTTTGATATAAAATTGTGCACTTTGCCTTTAATAGTACTACTTGGATTAGGTTTATATCTTACTATTAAAAGCAGAAAAGATAAATCTAAAGAAAATAAAAACGGAAATTAGTAATAACCTTTATGATTTCTGTAAAATTAACATTATTTTGGATTGACACTTGAAGAGAGATATTATATAATAATATAGGTTGAGAAGTAACTATATACTTAACATATATCTAATATATAAATGGAATTAAAAGTTTCAGCAATAATTGTATTAATAATGTTTATTATAAACTCTAGTTTTTCTGTATTTTACAAGAATAACACAAGAGGAGCTGTAAACGCAGATAATAATGATTTTGCAATCTTTGTCGTTAATACAAATAAAAACATTGAAGTTGTACAAAATGATGAAGCTGAAGAGAAAACTGAAGAGCCTAAAGAAACAGATACTCAAAAAACAAATAATACAAAACCAAAACAAAAGAAAATTACACAGCCTCCAGCACAAACAACGCCTCCAACTGAAAATTCTCAACCTGATAATAATCAAACACAGCCTCCAACTGAAAATGAACCCGAAACGCCTCAGGAACCTCCTGTAACACCTCCAACCGATGATGATTCAGATTACGTACCATCACCATCTCCCTACACCGATGATGATGATGTATTAGGGCCAGGTGCTTAAAAGTTATTTTTATTTATTCAATTGTGAAAAAGATAAACTTTATAAAAAGTCTTAGACTCTTTAATATAAAATCACCACTGCCAAATTTAAAAACTTTTTTTATAAAAGTTGTGAATCTGGGCCCTTCATTCTTTCAAATAATAATAACACTAATTATCATTTTATTTGTATATATAATCTATAACTATAATTTACTTAGCAATCTGCAGAATATATTTTCAGATCAATTCCTTTATAGCAATAATATTCCAGATAAAGATATAATTATTCTCGCCATAGATGATAAAAGTCTTCAACAATACGGGAGATGGCCATGGGATAGAGATGTCTTAGCTAAAATCCAAAATAAACTAAATGGATTCAACCTTAAAACTGTTGCTTGGAATATGACTTTTTTCGAGCCAACTGATAAAGATGATGTACTAGCAGAATCATTTAACTCAAAAATCCCAATTATTCTTTCATCACAAATAAATCCCAAATGGCAGTCAGGTTATGTCGAACCTATTGAAACATTAAAAAAGGAAAATGTAGATATAGGCTTTGTAAACATAAGAGCAGATTCTGACGGCAAAATTCGAAATACTCCTTTATATGAATTTGACAGAAATAGGATCTGCCACAAAAGTTTTGCTCTGGTTATATACGAAAAATATACAGGAAGAATTTACAATAACCCATGTGAGTATGGTTTACCTGATATACCTTTAGAAAACAAAAATGAACTTATAATTAATTATGCAGGTGCTCCTGATACTTTTCAGACAATTTCAGTAGCTGATTTTCTTGAATATGATACCATACCGGGTGTATTAGAAAATAAAATTATTATAATAGGTGTTACAGCTCGATACATTCAAGACTACAAATTATCTCCGACAAGTTCTGCATTTATGTCAGGTACTGAAATCCTAGGTAACATTTTCTACACTATAAAAAATCAAAGATTTATTCAAAGAGAAGATTCTTCACAAATTATTCTAGGTATCATTTTAATAGCTATCATCTGCTTTATTATATTAAGATTTCAAAATCCTCTTGTTGGCAGCATTTTAATTCTTGGAATCTTAAATGTTTATGTCCTATATGTAATCTGGCAATTTTCAAATGGAATAATAATGGACATCGTATATCTTCCGTTTACAGCTATCATTTCATGGATAATACAAATAATAATAACATTCTATATAAATAAAAAATCAGAAGAGTATGTTAAAGGAGCATTTGAACATTATGTTTCAAAAAGAGTATTAAATGAAATAATAAAAGATAAAGATAAATTATCTCTTGGAGGAGAAAGTAAAAAACTGACAGTTTTATTCTCAGATATAAGAAAGTTTACAACATATGCAGAAAAGATATCAGCCAAAAAATTGGTTATCATCACAAACGAGTATTTAAATAGAATGTCAAAAGTTATACTCGATAACGATGGATATATTGATAAGTATATCGGTGATGAAATCATGGCATTCTGGGGAGCGCCTATTGATAATCCTAAACATGCTTATCTAGCCTGCATCACTGCTCTTAATATGAGAAAAGAACTTGCACAGTGGAAAAAAGAAAAAAGGTTTGATGAAAAGACTTTCAAAACTGGAATAGGAATAAATACCGGAAATATGATTGTAGGAAATATCGGCTCAGACACTAAATTCAGCTATACAGTATTAGGAGACAAAGTAAATTTAGGAAGCAGACTAGAAGGTCTAACGAAAATTTACAAAGTACCGATAATTATATCTGGGGATACATATAATGAACTCGAGAAACAAAAATTTGTTTATAATCCTATAAATCCAATAAAAGGTTCACTTATTTTTCGAAAACTTGATGTTGTTAAGGTGAAAAATAGAGAAAAACTAGTTGCCTTATATGAATTAGTAAGCACATATGAAGATATTGGGGAAAGATTATCTAAAATAGAAACCTTTGAAAAAGGATTATATTTTTATCAAAAAGGTGATTTCAATAAAGCATTAAGCATTTTCAACACACTTCTAAACAATGATCCAGCTGTAAAGATCTTTATTAAACGTATTAATTCATTAGGCAGAAGAAAACCTAAAGACTGGAACGGTACTTGGAAGATTGAAAGAAAATAAATACATTTTTAAAAAATTTCTGGCCCCAAAACAATCAAATCCTATATCTTTAATTCCCCAAATATTAAATATATAATATTCACTTATATATTAAATAAAAATTATGGGTAACATTTATAAATCCTTAATAATCTCACCAAATAAAAATAAATCTCTTACAGTATTAAATCCAGGTTATCTTGTAATTGATTCTAAAGGTGTAATTTTAGAAGTATCAAAGGAAGACCCAAGAAATAAATTTAAATCATTCCAGTATTATGATTACTCTAAGTGTTTAATTCTTCCGGGTTTTATAGATACTCATACTCATCTGCCTCAATATTCTTTTGTAGGTCTTGGAGGATCTGAAGAATTACTACCATGGCTTGAGAAATATACTTTTCCAGAAGAAGATAAATTTAAAAGTGACGAGATATCGAGAGAAAGATCTAGAATATTTTTTCGAGACGCAATTAGAAATGGCACAACCTGTATAGCAGCTTATACAACAATTCACAAAAATGCATGTGATATTGCATTTGAAGAAGCTGGGAAATCTAAAATCAGAGCAATTATAGGGAAAGTAATGATGAACCAAAATAGTCCAAAATACCTTATAGAGAAAACAGAAGATTCAATAAATACAAGTTTAGAACTTGCTGAAAAATGGAACGGTTTTAACGATAGACTTTATTATGCTTTAACGCCAAGATTCGCTGTAACATGCTCAATAGAATTATTAAAAAGAATAGCAGAAATTGCAGAAAAAAATAACCTATATATCCAATCCCACTTGTCTGAAAATAAGAACGAAATAGTGTTCATTAAAAAGATTTATCCAAAATACAAAAGTTATACAGATGTATATTACCAGACCGGTATACTTGGTCCAAAAACGATTATGGCGCATTGCATACACTTAGATGAAGACGAGGTAAATATGATAAAAGATACTAAAACTAAAGTTGTACATTGTCCAACATCGAATAGATTTATTAAGAGCGGAGTTATGCCACTTAGAAAATATTTGAACAATAATTTAACCGTAGGACTTGGTACAGATGTTGCAGGCGGCTATTCGCTATCTATGTTTAATGAAATGAAAGAGTCTATTGAAATGTCCAAAATAAGCGGACTATATTCTAAAGAAAAGGATAATGCAATTTCTCCAGAAGAAGCATTATACTTAGCTACATTAGGTGGAGCAGAAACATTATCCCTTGAAAAAGAAATTGGAAGTCTTGAGAAAGGAAAAAAAGGAGATTTTCTAATTATAGATTATAGAAAATCAGATCCATTAAATGGCAAATCGGAATTTAACAAACCAGATGAGATCCTCTCAAGAATTATCTATAGAGAATCCTGCTCTATAGTTAAACATGTCTTTATCAATGGGGAAGAAATTAATACAAGTTAATCATATAAGAAATCTTTTAATATCTTAGCAAGTTTTTCAGGGTAATCAAGAAACAATGTATGTGAACCATTTTTAAATACCTTAAGTTTCGCATCTTCTAAAACCCCTGCTAATTTTTTTGCGTCTCCAAGTTTTACATGCGTATCTTTTTTGCCCAAAAGTATCAAGGTCGGTTTTTTTAGTTTTTTGATTTCTTTCGTAAAATCTAAATGTTCCATGCGTTCCCACACTTCTTTCTGAAGACCCAAATTCATTGATTTAAAAAAGTAGTATATTACCCCATCAGATTTATTATAATTATAGTAATAATTCCTAGAAAAATTTTTAAGCATATTTTCGAAATTTTCTCGTGTTACGTTATCTCTAAACTTTTTAAACATATTGAATACCTTTTTATGCCTGACAATATAGAAATACAAATAATCTATAAAAGGATGTCTGATTGAATCCTTCAACCAAGGTGTACCTTGAACTACTAATTTCTTAACATATTGTTGAAACATCAATGTAAACTGAATACTCACCATTCCACCAAGAGAACCGCCTACTAAAGAAAATCCTTTAAATCTTAACTCGTCACACAACTTTCTAATATATATTGCGAAATTCTTCACATTATGCTTTTTACCTTTCATTTTTTCACTTAAACCATATCCGGGAAGATCAACTGAAAGTATATCAAAATCATCTTTAATAAAATTAATAGTACTATTAAAGTAACTACTGCTTGATAGCAGACCATGTATAAATAGAATTTTGGGTTTTCTTCTGTCACCTCTTCTAAAATATGCAATTTTTGAATTATCAATCAGTACTTTGTTATACTCCATAATTTCTCAAAAACTATATATCATTTTATCAAAAACCTATAATAAATTAGGTTTTCTATTAAATATCAATATATTAAACTTGCTCATACAAATTAATAATTAAATAAATCAATACTAAAATCCATACATTTCGCCATACTTTTCATTTAAATAATTCACAAAGTATTTTGCATTCAAATCTTCTCCTGTGATCTTTTTACAGATCTCTGAAGATGTATAAATATGTCCAAATCTATGTATTTCCTCCCTCATCCAATTTAATAAACATGCAAAATCTCCTTTTTCGATTCTTTTGTTTAAATCTGGAATATCTTTTTTCATTTTATAAAAAAACTGCCCTGCATAAAGATTCCCTAAAGAATAAGTAGGAAAATATCCAAATTTACCGCATGACCAGTGAACATCCTGAAGAACTCCCTCGCTGTCTTTCTTCGGTTTAATACCTAAATATTCTTTCATTTTGCTGTTCCAAACTTCTGGTAGATCATTCACTTTTATCTTTCCTTTAATTAAATCTTTTTCTATCTCAAACCTGATAATAATATGCAGGTTATATGTAACTTCATCAGCATAAATTCTTATTAAACTAGGTTTTACTTCATTTATTTCAAGAAGAAGATCTTTCTCTTGAATACTTTTAAATTTGGGATACAATTTCTTTAGCTTAGGCAAAAAGTATTTCCAAAAATACTTGCTTCTCCCAACAAAATTCTCCCATGTACGTGATTGGGATTCGTGAATTCCAAAAGAAATTCCTTCATCAAGTCCAGTTAGGAGTATCTTTTTATCACGACCTTGCTCATATAATGCATGACCGCCTTCATGTATTGAAGATGACAAAGCTTTTGTGAAATCTTCCTTATAATAATGAGTCGTTATCCTTACATCATTCGCACTTATCCAAGTAGTAAACGGGTGTTCAACTTCATCTCGTCTTCCTGCTCCGAAATCATAGCCTAACTTTTTTAATACTAATAATGTAAACTGTTTTTGCTTATCTATAGGCATAGATAAGTTTATTTTCTTCTTGACAATATTAATTTTATTATTCTTTATTTTATTTAGTATCTTAATCGTTTCTTCACGGAGTTTAGGAAATAACTTATCAAGTTTTTCTTCTGTCATATAAGGCTCAAAATCATCGAGTAAGACATCGTAGGGAGAATTTTTGTAGCCGACCTTTTCACAAATTTCAAGTTTTAATTTCAAAATTTTTGATAGATATGGAGCGAAACTTTTAAAATCTGATTCTTTTTTAGCTTTTTCCCATGCTTTTTGACTAATTGTTTCTATTTCAGCCAATTCTTTAACTACTTCAGATGGAATCTTTACTGCCTTTTTATAATCATGTGAAATATTTCTGAGAAGTGATTTATCATTCCTAGTTAGTTTATCCTTATTATCTTCTAATTTTTCTATAGAGTTTCCTAATTCTTTAGATATAAGTTTATTGTGATACAACTCAGATATAAATGCTGTTTGTTTTCCTCTCCCTAAAACACCTTTACTTGGCATATATACCTCTTGATCCCAGCCAAGTAAAGATAAAATTCCATGTATCAATTTTAGTTCTTTTGAAGTATTTCTTAAGATTTCTAAATCTTGCTTTAGAGATGAATTTCTTTTCATATTGAAAATAATTTAATATATTATTAGGGGAATTTTATAATAATACCAAAGAAAATGCTATTAAAATATATTATAAAATTACAATATATTTTAAAGATTTTACTACAATATTACATATCTTTATCAACTAATATATAAATAATCTATATAACATATTGAACCCTATGCTATGCCATGATATAATTATTATATAATTCGATAAATTTATTATTTACAAAAATGATAGAAGAACAAGAAAATCCAAGTTTTCGAACACGAATTAATAATTTTTTAGCAGAACGAAGAATACAAACATTAGAGAGACAAAAAGAACTATTACTACAAATCACTTCTTTAGTTGTAGCAGTATTACCCACTACAAAATCATTTGATGGAGCTGCTTCTCTTTTTAAAAGTACAATATGTAGAATATTAACAAATAAAGATTATGATAGATTATTTACTAAAATTGTATATACTAAAAAAACACCAAATCCTTTTATAAGTGATATACAAAGAACTGATGAATTATCCCTAAGATTAACAGGTACGATACTTACATGTATTCATTTATTTTATGGATATGACAGTTTAATAGCAAGATATTCTAGAAGTAGAGATGTACAAATATGGATAAGAACTTTTGCAGAAACTTTTGATTCATTAGGAAAAAATCAACTTATAGATCAGGTACCAAAGGTATTAGTCTTATTTGCGAATAAATTATCTGAATATTGTAAATCAAAAATTAATTCACAAATTGATTCCTAAATATTTATTACCATACCACCTATAAGTATAAGAGCGCTAATCATAATTATTACAATTGAAACTATACTTGTTCTTTTATTTGCTTTAAGTTTAAACCAAAGTGCTAAAATTCCAAGATTTTGAATTACCAAAGAAAAGTTACCTACTTTTGATAATATTTGCTCAAAACTGAAAATATCAAAAGCAAGCAGCCAAGTCAAAATGGAAAAAATAAATAAAAATGATACTTTTGACGGTAATTTATAATCATAATGAAGTATTTCTTTAATATTATTCGCAACCAGACAAAAACAAGTAAAAATAGCTATTAGAGTTAAAATAGATAAAAGTATAGATGATATAAAATATTCCTTGCCAAAACAACCAATAAGTTCACTTGTTAATCTTTGTCCAAAACTTAAAGCGAGCACTAATGAAAAAATTACATAAATGATTAAAGTAATAATACCAGCAATAATAATAGCTCTTTTATAATTTTTGATGTTATATCCAATAATTTCATCAATAACAGGAATGGAACCTGCTGAATACAATGAGAATATTGAAACACCAAAAAGTAATGGGAAATATTTAAAATTTAAATTGGAAAAATTACTTGTATCTATTCTTGGTATCGATATACTTACAAGAATTATAATAGCAAATATTAAAATAACTACTGTGAAAGTAGATACTTTTGAAATAAATTTAATCCCATATCTTGAAACAAGTATCGAAAAAATAACAAAAATAAGACCTAGGAAATTTGAACTTAAGTGCAAACCAAAGTAAGATAGAAGTATTTTTAATATATTTCCTGATACAAGCCCATAAGCAAAAAGTATTCCTATTAAGCCTGTAATAATTATAATAGTTATAAAATGAGAAGGAATACCACCAAAATACTTTCTAATATAACCCGGAATCTGTCTATTCCCTTTGTCAAAGGTTATAATATCCGCATAAGCAAGATTTATAATAACAGTTAATATGGCAACTAAAACAATAACCGCTAATCCATATAATACTCCAAATTTATAAATAGAGTAGGGTAGTGCTAAAAATCCCACACCGATAGTTCCGCCGATTATTGTAAAAATTGCTCTTTTTTGCGTTGACATACTAGTATAGAAAAACAAAACATTAGAGTAACACTATTTCCCCCAAACAACTGACTCAATTATTTTATTTATAGTACCTCGTTCAGTATTAAAAGTATCACGAGGACAGCCACTATATTCAAGACCAAAATCAACTTCACTTTCTTCAAATAAAATTTTACCTAACATCAACCTCCCATAAATATTTCCATAACCACTATCCGTACATTCATGCTTTTCATACCATTCCTCAATCGCATAATCATTTCCATCTACTGAATAATTCTTTGGAGTATATTCTATTTCATAAGCACCAACTCCTGTTCGAAAACACCCGAAATCATCTTCCATATAGCCCCTGCCGATATTCAAAGATACCACACCTTTCCGAAAATAAACACAGTGTTCATTGGAATCATCAAGTGTATATGAAGGTGGATATTTCATAGTATACCCAAGTAAGTCATTTGCATATGTTAGCCAGCCATCATATGGATCAGGAACCGAAGTGGAAGTAGCTGTTGATACAATACTTGTAGAAGTCGATAATGAAGACGAAGAAGTGCTTATCTGCGAACTTGTTTCGCTTGTTTCGGTTTTTCCATTACCTTTATCATCATCCTTTAGGAAAACAAAATACACTAAGTATCCTATCAGAACAAAAAAAATTAAAATAAGGGAAATTGCTATTATGAGTAAATATTTTTTATTTGAATTCTCTTTTTTATCTTCCATCGGTTTTACATTATCAACCGATACCTGCCCTGTATCTTTTGTTTTATATTCACTAATATCTTTTTGCTGATTATCTTGCCCTTGCTCAAAATTTTGCATAATAAATTATTTTAAAATTTATACTCTTTTAATATAACATAATATAATATCAAGTGCCAAGAACTTTAAATGGGATACATATTACGAATCATTTGATAGTTAATACAAGATAAAATATGTTAATTATATAAGATTTGTTTTTCGACTACAGTGACGAAACCTGTATCGTAATTCGGTTACGGTTAAGTGAATATATTTGACAAGCTACCGACCAACGATAGACGAAACAGACCTCGTTACCGTTACCTTATTACGAATAATTGAGCAATAAAGAATTCATAAGATGTATCCTGCTATGCTGGATGTATGCAACCTATACAAAAATTTGCAATTTACAATCTCACTCTGTTATAATCCGCTTAATTGAATAATAAAAATGCTTTGAAAGAGAAAACAGTAGTCTTGTAGGGGCAGAATATGTTTTGCTCAAATAGAAAGCAACCGGTTTCTGAAAGGTTACATTTACAAGACGAAATACCCTCTTGAGCATCTTGTAGAAAAAATGCAGGCGTTCTGATCTACGATAGAGATCAAAATCCATATCTATAAAGAATTTGATTTATCAAATTCAAAGAGTGGATAACAAGGTCTAAATGGCAACATTTGGATAAACAAAGGTGGTAACGTGTTTTAAAACACCCTTATCAGTTTATACTGGCATGTTGGAGTATAAATTGGTAAGGGTGTTTTTTATACTTAGCTGGTTAATAGTTAAACTATTGACCATAGTTGACTCATTTCTTTAAATCTTTGATAAATAGAAATGATAAATAAATCAAAAGTCATAAAAATTAATAGCTACTACTATTACGAACTTCTCTATCCGCGGTGAGGTTATATTCACGCACATTAAATTTATAACTCCGCCAAGCGGGGTTTTTTAGTTTAGATATTAATCCTAATATGATGACAGAAGTACTCACACAACATATTAGCCCAGTTGTACAATTTATAGATCAAGTAAGGGATCATGATATTCCTCTATATATAAATATAGTCGGTAGTCACAATAGACCTGAGAAATCATTACCATGGAATCTAAGTGATGTCGATCTTGTGACTATTGGTAGGAACACCCCTAATGATCCCTTTCAAATCGAGGCATTAATTCGCTTGACTGAAACTATGGATTCTATCCTTATGGGATTTCCAGGAAGTTTTGTGTTTACAACTTTTAGACAAGAAACATCTATGCCTTATTTATTAGTACAAAATACTTCAATAGGAACTCCTATACATTGGTTACATTATCCTACACCTTGGGATTTACTTAGAGAACCTCAGAATTTAGCATTGAATTTACTAGGTGATTCAAATGATGAAATAGCTTCTCAAGCACGATCGTTTGTTCAGAATGGAGAACAAATAAATCCCTTTCTCAAAGCCATTATGGGACCAAGAATGTTTCTTGATGAGACTTTTAGACTCGTATTTGCCAACCCTTGGATCAATTCTAGTTTTAGGACTAGAGAGGCGGCTCAAAAGTTACAATATTCAATACGATGGGCAACCGTTGCCTTTCTAGATTCTCAAAACATATCGGTAAGTGAATGGGAAGAAATATTAGGATTTGCAGCTAAAATTCCAACGAATACTTTAGAGATTATAAAAAAAATAGTTGAGATGAGAAAAAGTAGGATTATACCGAGTCTAGAAGAATTAAAAAGTGAGTTTATCAATGCATTATTTGCTTTAACTGAATTATTTATTGAATCTAAAAGGAGGATACAATGAAGATAACATTTCTTGGAACAGCATCTAATGGAGGAATTCCTCAAATCGGATGTAATTGTAAAAACTGTAATAAATCAACACAAACCAGATTAAGAAGTAGTGTTCTTATTAGGACAGGCAGGAAATTATTTATTATAGATTGTACACCAGATTTCAGACAACAGATTCTAGAAGCAAATATTTCACTAAAAGATATAGAAGGGATAATACTTACACACTTACACTTCGATCATATAGGTGGACTACCTGAACTCACTGTTGGTAAACCACTAAACATTCCAATAATATGCCATCATTCGCTAAAAAAATCCTTAAAAGAGAATTCATATTTCTCATATATCTTTAAAAATAAGTATGCTTATTTCACTAAAATCATTGATAATAATATAAAATTAGTAGAAGTCAAACATTCTAGTAACTTTAACACTTTTGGTGTTATTATTTCCGAAAAGAAGAAGAGTATTGGATATTTCCCGGATATAGCAACTGTAAATAATAGGTTACTTAAAATAATAAAAAATTTAAGTATATTAATTTGGGATGGTACTTTCATAAGTAAGAGCAAATTTGGACATCTATCTGTAAATAAATTTTTAAAAATAAATAAATATAATGAAAGATTAATACTTACTCATATAAATCATTCCGAATCAACTCTTTTATATAAAAGGTTGTCAAAAAAATTCGGCTTTAAATTAGCTAAAGAATCGTGTACAATTATTTTAAATTAGTATTATCGAAAATGAAATTCACAGTCACACAAAAAATCTTCTCTAAATTTCCTAGTGCCAAATTTGGAGCTCTTCTTATCGAAGGTGTTGATAATTCTAAAGTAATTCCAGAACTAGAGACACTCCACATAGAAACAGTAAGGGAAGTAGCTAGTAAATTCAAAGATCAAAATATAAAAGAATTACCCGAGATAAGAAGCTGGAGGGAAGTTTTCAAACAATTAGATTTAAATCGAGAATTCTTTCCTTCCCACGAAGCACTTCTTATGCGCGTAATATCCAAAAAAAGTTTGCCAAGGATAAATCCTCTTGTAGATATTTATAACATTATATCTCTTAAACATCTTATACCAATAGGCGGACATGATACAGATAAAGCACCGAGTATTCGTATAGATGAAACTAGCGGAAAAGAGACTTTCCAAACTATGAATACTAATGAAATTATCAAAGTCAAAAAGGGAGAATTCGCATACATTTGTGAGGATAAAATTCTTACAAGAAATTTTGTTTGGCGACAGGGAGAAACAAGCAAAACTAACGAAAATACTAAGAGTATATTTATCCCAATTGATAACGTAGCAGGAGATATGACAAAAGATAATATAAAAGCTATCGCGTTTGAGCTTGCAGAGCTTATAACAAAAAATTTAGGAGGTAAAGCTAAATTTGGATTCGTCTATAAAGAAAAGACAGAAGTAGATTTTTCAAAAGAGAAAGAACTTAGAAATATTAAGAGTAGTGAAGATCTAAACAAGTGGAAAAAATACCAGGATCTAGTTAAACTTCCAAAACCCCAAATGGGTGTAATTACTGATGAGAAAAAAATCGATGAGGTTATAACTCGCGGAGTTAAAGAAGTTTTTCCATCAAGAGAAAATTTAAAAAAAGTAATGATGTCAGGAAAACGATTGAGAATTTATACAGGAATCGATCCAACTGGCGATTTCCTTCATGTTGGACATTTCATCTGGATGGACCGACTTGCGAAATTTCAGCAACTTGGACACGAAGTAATATTTCTAATTGGAGCATTTACTGGAATGATTGGTGACCCTGATAAAAGATCAACAAGAGAACCCTTAACAAAAGAACAAGTTTGGAAAAATTTTGAAAGTTACAAAGATACTGCTTCTAAATTCATTAATTTTGAGTGGAAAGAAAATCCAGTAACAATATTGAATAATTACGACTGGCTTTCAAAAGTTACTCTTGAAGATTGGCTGGAAGTTATGGGAAGTGTAACACTTCAGCATATTCTTTCACATGATATGTTTGAAAAACGTCTTAAAGAAGAGCTACCAATAAGACTTCACGAAACAATGTATCCACTGATGCAGGGATTTGATGGTGTTGTAATGCAGGTTGATCTCGAGCAAGGAGGAACGGATCAAACATTTAATATGCTCACTGGAAGAATTCTTTCAAGAGAGTTAATAAACAAGGAAAAATTTGTTTTAACATATAAACTTCTTACTGATTCAACTGGAGAGAAAATGGGAAAAACCACAGGAAATGCTATATCCTCGAAAGATTTACCAAAAGACATGTTCGGTAAAATCATGTCCTGGCCAGATGAAAGTCTTTTAGATAGCTTCGAACTTTTAACTGATTTTGATCTTGTAGAAATTAGAAAAGAGTTAAAGGTAGGAAAGCAAATGCTACTCAAGAAGAAACTTGCTTTTGAGATTGTAAAAAAAGTTAAGTCCGAAAAGGAAGCGCAAGAAGCCCAAGCTCATTTCGAACAAACTGTCCAAAAAAGAGAATTACCACAGGAAATAGTGACAATCGATCAGAAAGTATTTAAAAGTCAAAAAATGAATCTCTTGGAATTATTGAAAATAATTATCATACAGAGGAAAGGTGATAAAGGACTACCTACAAGTAATGCGGAAATTAAAAGGTTGATTAAACAAGGAGGGATACAAGTTGACGGTAAAGTTATTTTAAATGCAGAACAGATAATTAATTTAACCAATAATCCTGTAATAAAAATCGGCAAGAGGTATTTTGTTAAGATAAAGAGTAGATAAAATATTTAATCTATCTCAATAGATACACCTAGTTTTTGTGCTATTGCTCTGGCGATATTGCTGTCAGTAATATCTATAGCTCCCCATCTTTCATTTGTACCTGTCTCAAATAAAAATAGATTATGAGGATATCTATATGCTATACCATATCTAGATATTACTGCCCTTTTTTTTCTGTCAATGTCAAACTCTAACTGACAAGAATAATAATCCTCACCTAAATTCACAACATTCTTAACTCTTCCAATATCTCTTAAAAATCCATCAAATGTCATCAAATGACATCCCTGACTTAACTGCTTGAAACCAACATGGCTAATATTTCCATTTCTAAACCTTATTCCAAAAACAAACCTACTATTTCCAATCTGTCTAAGAATTATTGCTCCCTGTGTATTGCTACTGTAGATATTTGATAAATCCAATTTGTTAACACCTTCTATAAAATCAATCCATAATTGATCAACTACAGGAAACATATACATAAGGAATCTTTCAATTTCATCTATTCTTACAGGAAATCTTTCATTATTATAGCTGCAGAACTCAATAAATACTCTTCCTAATCTCAAGAAATTTCTTTGTAAAGAAAGGATTAAAGTCTCACTAATATCAGTAGCAGTTCTCAATCGTTTACTAATATTCTGAATAGTTTCGTTCTCTAGCCTACCAAAGAAGCTACATTTATTTGATAAAATTTTTAAAAATTTCAACCATACATTCTCAAATTTATCACTCTCAATTACTTCACCAGTTTTAAGTTTTAGTCTGTCTATTATATCAATAGCACTATCACACATTTCATCAAATTGTGGTTTAAAACACGCTTCAACTCTCCCAGCTACTTCTTCAATTACATTACTAAACCTTATTCGAAGATAGTTATGAACTTGTTCTGTTGTTGAAAAAGTTTCAAGACTCATAAATAAATTATAAACTAAATATACTAAAAAATAAATTTTACTTATTTTTTATTAAAAATAGGGAAAAGATATTTTGTGAAGATAAAAAGTTAATAATTTTAACCTTAACTAAATTTACTTAGTACAGCTAAAGCAATTTTGGTAAAATTATAAAAGTAAGGAATTGGCTTTCCTCCGTTATAATACATTATTTTAAAGGGAACTCTACATTCTAATAATCCGTAGGATAAGAATAAAGTTCTAGCATCTGTAACTAATCCGAAATCATGTGGTAAAATAGTCGTCCTTACAAAATTTTCAAAATCTAAAGGGAATATTACTTTACCTATACCAAATCTTTCTATACATTTCTTTAACAAATATCGAGAAATTTCATCATGAGTAAGATATACTACTGCTGCTCTTTCTAATGCTCTCTCAAAATACTGCCTTGTTTCATCATCTGTATGGCCAATATTATGAGGGATACATCTTGGGTTAAATGATAAGTATCCTAAATTGGAAACAGTTGTATTAGACTCACTCATTCTTTTCTACTTAGATGATAATAAAACCCTAATATATATCTATTATATCGTTTAATATTTGCTATGTCCAAAACATGGAAATATTGAAAATTATACAAGGATAGAGGACTCTCTTCTTGACTCGGTGGAAAATAACATATACACTTTATTTGAAAATAAATATACAAACTAATCTATTTTTTTTTAATTAAGTTTAAGATAATCCTCTAAATATCTTCTTGCTTCAAGAAATGGCTTACCATTTCTTAACATACGTACCGCATGATTTATACAATCGTATACATACTGCGGTTTATGATATGCTACATCCATAGGTACAATACCTAAAACATTTCTTACAAGTATACCATCTTTTAAAACTCCTCCTTCATGAATACGCTGTAAATCAACAACATTCAAAATAATTGGACCTCCAATTTCTGCAATTCTTAAAGTAAAAAACCAATTTTACTGCTGGTTCAGAGTTCCACCTCTGAACCAAGCCAACCAAAAAATTAATCTAAATCGCACTCTGTATTCACTTTTATTATCGAATTATCATCATTATAATAATTCCTTGCGGAAGAATATACCCATTCTTCCGGTCTTTCTACATATCCTTTGACCACAGGATTATCATGAATATAGTTTAACTTTTGATTAAAGAAATATTCATTTTCACAAATCTTAGGATAATTTCTAGGTAGCCAAATCTGATTATTCTTTCTTACTCGTATATTATATTCTTTAATTCTTTCAAAACAGTTTGCATTATTTTTTAATAAAAGCGTAAACAACTTCTTTGTTGTATAACTTTTAAATCCTTGAACAAACTTAATCATATTTTTACATTGTACAATCATGTGAAGATGATTTTTCATTATTACATAAGCAAAAAGTTTAAGACTATCTTTCCTCTGATAAAATTTCAGTGACTCAATAATGACATCAAAATATATTTTCGATGTAAAGATATTTATCCAATCAACTATAGTCATTGTTAAGAAATAACATTTACTATCGAACTTATTATTTATACGTAATGTGGACACAATATTAATTCAACTATAAATTAATAGGTTCAAAGATTGAACTTTGAACTAGCTTTTAGAATGTTACTTTGAACCAGCTTCTAAATGTACAAAGGATTATACATTTAACCCCATAATAATCAATATAAAAAAAGCTACTATAAAAATATTCTTCCTTGGACACTTGACAGATGCTCTAATTATATTTAAAATTATTAAAACAATTATTAAGAACTGCTCCAGAAAAACATTTGGACAAATGAATCAATATATAAATTATTCGATAATTTCTAAACTTCCAAAAGATCATTTTGGACAATTAACAGATGAAGTCTTGCATCTTTTAACAAACGGAGAGTGTTGTGTTGTTTACTCTCTACCTGGCGGGGGAATAAGCTATTTTTCTAAACAAATTAATTTTTTACTTTCTAAACAATTCCCCTATATAAAAACTATAAATTTAAGCCTTGAGTTAGAAAATAATAAAGTAGAAGTTCTAAATAAAGAACTATCAAAATTATCCAAAATAAAAAATATCGACGAGATAAACTTAGATGAATATCTAAGAAAAAATAAGATAATTATAATATTAAATGAAGTTGATAGTCCAAAATACAAAAAGTTTTATAAATATTTGAATGCTTTACGAAATATTAACAAAGATAATTTAACAATTTTAACTGTAGGATACTACACACTCTTTAAATATTCTAACAAATACCTCAAAAATGCATGTGATGTCTTTCATCCTCTAAAAAGATTAAATAATTTTGACTTAGAAGGTGTAAAAAGAATTATAAAAATAAATAACTCTCATTATGGTTGGAATATTCCTTTATCACTAACTAAAAAAATATTGTTTTTAAGCGGAGGACATCCTGCACTTGTTAAATATATAAGTAATGAAGTTGATACTAAAGGAGAAAAAATTCTAAACTTTAAAAATAAACTTGTTAAGAGTCAGCCTATAAATTTCAGGCTTTCTGAAATTACAAAGCTTATAACAAAACTTACAATCGAAGAGCAATTTCAAATCGGAATTTTAAATAATAATGGAACACTTTTCTCGGATTTGCTAGTAGAATACTTAAAAACAAATGAAATAGAAGGATTAGATAAGCTCTTTCCAGATCTTACAAAATTAGATAGAAAAATCCTTACACTTTTTGTCAGAAACAGCGAAAAAGTAATAAACAAAGATCAGCTTTCTATAATACTGGAACAGACAGCAGATAGCTACTCGGAATGGGCTATCTATAAAGCAGTAGCACGCGTCAGAAAAAAAATAAAAGATAAATATAATATAAAGACTTTAAAGGGCAGAGGTTGGATTATGGAAAGCAAATAAATCATTAATTTATGTTAAAATGCATTTACAATTCATATCAGATAAATATGTCACCAGATTTAATATAAAAGTTTCAAATTAACAAGTATGAAAAAATTTATTAATTCTTCAATAATTGAAAAACTACCTGTAAACCATTTCGGAAAATTAACACAAGAAATCATTGAATTATTACTAAACGGGCATAGTCCAGGAATTTACGGGATTCCAGGCTACGGAATGAACTACTTTGCAAAACATATAACTCTTTTAATAGAGAAAAAATACCCAAAAATATCAACTATCCTTTTAAACCTTGAACTAGAAAATAATAAAGTTGAAGTTCTAAAAAGTGAACTCTCAGTCATCATTCAAAATAAAGAAGTAAATGAAATAACTGTATCAAAATTCCTTGAAAATAGTAAAATTGTAATTATTTTAACTGAAGTCCATAGTCCAAATTATCCAAAACTTTTTAAATTTTTATGTGCTTTAAAAGAACTTCATGAGAAAAATTTTACTGTTTTAAGTGTTGCTGACTATAGTCTTTTCAAAAATACGGAACAATATTTAAAACACGGGCGTTATCTATTTACACCAATTATAAAAATTGATAATTTCGATTTTGATGGAGTTAAAAGGATAATAAAGATAAATAATGAAGAATATAATTGGAATATCCCTCTTAAATTAACTAAAAAAATACTTTTTTTAAGCGGCGGTAATCCCGCTCTTGTTTACTCAATATGCATGTCTATATATTACGAAGGTGAAAGAATTCTAAATTATCCGAGCAAACTAGTGACATACCAGCCTCTTAATTTTAGACTTTCTGAAATTGCAAAATTAATTACAAATTTAACGATAGAAGAACAGATAAAACTTGGAATATTAAATAATAACGGTACTTTATTTGCAGAACTTCTTTCTCAATATTTAAAGACAAACGAACTGGAAGGTCTAGATACACTTTTTCCTGATCTCACAAAAATGGAAAGAAAAATCCTAACCCTTTTTATCAGAAATACCGGAAAAGTAATTAATAAAGATCAGTTATCTCTTGTACTTGACCAAACTGCAGATAGCTACTCAGAATGGGCTATTTATAAAGCTATAGCACGAGTTAGGGATAAGATAAAAGATAAATATGATATAAGTACTTTAAAAGGCAGGGGATGGAGAATGGTAAACAGGAAAGTTTGATTTATAGAATATATTTTAATAGTTTAAACTAATAAAACATAACAGAATTTAAAATATGAAAAGATTTATCAACTCATCAATAATAGAGAAATTACCTAGTAATCATTTCGGGAGTGTAACGCAAGAAGTTATTGATTTATTATTAAATGGACAGTGTGCAGGAGTTTATGGGATACCAGGCTATGGTATGGATTATTTCGCTAAACATATAGCGCTTTTAATAGGGAAAAAATTTCCAAGAATACAAACAATACTCTTAAATCTAGAATTAGATAACAATAAAGTAAATGTATTAAAAAAAGAACTTTGTAAGATAGTTGAAACAGATAAAATTGATGAAATTACTATTTCAAAATATCTAGAAAATAATAAAGTTATTGTAATTTTAAGTGAATTATATCGTCCAAATTTTAAAAAGCTTTTCAAATTCGTAAGTGCTTTGAGAGAATTAAATCAACAAAAATTTGTAGTCTTATCTGTAGCTAACTATACTTTATTTAAATATACTGATAAATATTTGAAATATGGGAAAAATTTATTTACCCCTCTAAAAAAGATTAATAACTTTGATCTTGATGGCATCAAAAGAATTATCAAAATAAATAATTCGGAATATAAATGGAATATTCCATTAAATTTAACTAAAAGAATTTTATTTTTAAGCGGAGGTAATCCTGCTCTTGTCTACTCAATATGCATGGCTATACATTATGAAGGAGAAAAAATTCTAAATCATCTTCCTAAATTAGTGAAATATCAACCACTAAATTTTAGACTTTCCGAAATAGCAGATTTATTTACAAAGTTAAATATCGAAGAACAGATTAAGATTGGAGTTTTAAATAATAATGGAACAATTTTTTCAGAATTATTGGTAGAATATTTAAAAAATAATGAAATCGAAGGACTTGATAAAATCTTTCCAGATTTAAGTAAGACTGATCGAAAAATACTTACTCTATTTATACGCAACTTAGGAATTATTATTAATAAAGATCAGCTTTGTTTAATTCTTGGACAAACTGCAGACACATATTCGGAATGGGCTATTTATAAAGCTGTAGCGCGTGTTCGAGATAAAATAAAAGACAAATATAATATAAAAACCTTAAAAGGTAGAGGATGGAAAATGGAGATAAAATGAAAACTTTTATAAATAAATTTACTAAATGATAATATTTTATAGAAAAATAAACTCAACTTCCTATATTAAAAACTATAATCCTTTATAAATTGAAATGTTAAATATGTTTCATAAAATGAAAATATCATTCAAAAAAATAAATAAAAAGTATAGGATTATTTTAATCTTTGTTTTTCTTATTTGGACATTTTGGTTCTTTGGATTTAGCACATTAATTAACTTTTTCCTATATAAACATAGGGGATTAGAAAAATTTCCAGAAATAAATAGCAATGATAATATTTTGATAATAGTTCCGCATATTGATGACGAAATTATATCCTCAGCAGGATTGATGCAACAAGCAACCAAAATATATGCAAAAATAAAAATAATCTATATAACAAATGGAGATAATAATATCTATTCTATTATCAAGAAAGACAAAAAATTCAATTCTAATCCTAATGAATTTATTAAACTAGGAGAACAAAGAATGATTGAAGGCAAAAATGCTATAGAAAAAGTCGGTTTAAATAAAGACAATATCATTTTTTTAGGTTATCCCGATAAAGGTTTATTATCAATGTTTAGTAATTTAAATAGTGGAAAACCATATGTTGCACAAGGTACAAAACTTTCCTATAATCCTTATAAGAATACATTCCGCCAAGAACAAGAGTATACTGGAAACAATGTATTATCTGATCTAACACAAATTATCTTAGATTTTAAACCTACCTTAATTATTACTTCTCACCTCAAAGATAAACATACAGATCATAAAGCAACTTTTCTATTTGTAGAGAAAGTAATAAAAGATACAAATTATAAATTAAAAGTATTTAGCTTCATAACACATTATCCTAAATTTCCACAATCAAAAAAATTAGTCATGAATGAATTTTTATTTCCACCTAATAAACTATTTATACAAAACTATTGGTTTAGTCTTTCACTTTCTCAAGAAGAAGAACAGAAAAAGCTAGAAGCTATAAACCAATACAGTTCACAACTTTCATTGTTAAGTTTCGATGATTTATTAAAAAGCTTTGTTAAACAGAATGAAATTTTTGAATTAATTGAATTTTAATTATTTTCTTATATTATTTTCAAATTTTCTATGGTAACAGCCCTGTCAATTCCAATCTCACGAATAAAATATCTGTCATGAGAAATAACAAATATAGCTCCGTCAAAATTTAAAAGAGCTTCTTCAATTACCTCTTTAGTTCTAATATCAAGATGGTTTGTCGGCTCATCCAGTATAAGAAAATTAAAATTATGCATAGAAAACACAGCAAAAGATAGTCTTGCTCTTTGTCCGGGACTTAGAAGCTTTAACTTATAATTCCTCAGATCTTTCGAAAATAAAAATCTCTCTAAAACGCCAAAAGAATTTTCAAATGGTATCCCAGTATTCCGAATAAAATAGTTTTCAACCGTAGCATCCATATCTATGTGTTTTTGATCCTGTGAAAAATATGTCCAACTAATATTCTCACCCCATTTAATCTCTCCTTTAAGAGGCTTTAATACACCTATTAATAATTTAACAAAAGTTGTTTTCCCTATCCCATTTGCACCATAAAACCAAATTCGTTCTTTCCCGTAGACATTAAAATTAACATCTTGAAAAATCACTTTATCTTTATTATACCCAAATGAAAGATTGTTTACCCCAACAACTTTCTTCTTTCTATGCAGACTTCCGGAAAAAGAAAATTGTTTTAATCTTTGTTCTTTATAATCGCTAATCTCATTTTTTACCACTTCACGAAATAGTCTCTTTTTTGCTGCTCTTATAGCTTTCCCTCTTTTCTTTCCATTTGCAATTTTATGGGAATTATCAATTAATCTTTCAAGTCTTTCTCTTTTACTCTCCTGAAGCTTAAAATGTTTCGTTCTTTCCTCCAATTGTTTTTCTTTTTGAACTAAATAATCATCGTAATTTCCTTCGAAAATATAAAGTCTCTTCTCGTCAATCTCAAAGATCTTGTTTGTAATGTTATTTAAAAACTCCCTATCATGCGAAATTATTATACAAACTCCATCGAAACCACGGATAAAGTCTTCAAACCATATGATTCCTTCAATGTCCAAATGATTTGTAGGTTCATCTAAAAGTAAAATCGTAGATTCTTTGAGCAGAAGTTCAGCAAGTTTTAATTTCATCTTCTGGCCTTCACTTAAATTTTGAATATACTGAAATTCATCATAATTACCATAAGATAATTTATGCATTGTAATATCAACTTTATATTTTTCCCTGTAGGGATCTTCTACTAATTTTTCAAGAAATTCTCCAACTAATTCATCTTTTTTAAAAGAAAACTCTTGAGACAAATATCCTATTCTTTCGTTAACCAAATCAACTTTCCCGCTATCAGGTTTTATCTTTCCTGAAATAATTTTGAGCAAAGTTGTCTTGCCACAGCCGTTTAAGCCTATAAGTCCAACTTTCTCTCTGTTCCCAAGTAAAAAAGTAACTTTCTCAAATAAAGTATCAAAATATATTTTTGATAAATTTTCAACTTTAAGCATATTGACACTCCACTGGCTAAAGCCCGTGGCTTATGAGTTGTTAAAAATTTAATTTTTAAAAGAAGTTACACTCTCCGAAGCCTTAACTCTTCTACGCCACATGCCAGAGACAGTCCACCTTTTCGCCATAGGCGAACTACCTATGGTACGTGGTGGAAGAGCTTCGCAGGATAACTCTCTCACCTGCCTGACGTCAGGCAAGTCGCCATTCATCCCTAAGCCTAAGCTTAGCGCATTCTGGCGTAGGAAAGTAAATATTCTAAAAATACAGAATTGATTATATCAGAAAGAAAGCAAAAGAAGTGTATTTTATATTATCTTTGTTTGATTAATTTATTATTTCTAAGATATTCATTAGCTTCTTTGTAAACTCTGTAAACCGAATCGTACATTTTCTTGTTATCTATTTCATTAAATAACAACCATTGAATCGAAGCAATCTCATTTTTATCAAGTTTAATATCTCTTTGTGATTTAAATTTTGCTATAAATACTATCATTAAACATAAATCGTCATCGAATCTTTGAAAGGCATGATTGTTTATAAGAAACATAGTGTCATCATAAATTTCTACACCAGCTTCTTCTAAAAGTTCGCAAGTAGCTGTCTTTTGCAAAATAGAATGTTCTACTTCTTCAATACTACTGACATTAAAATTATCAATCTTGCCGCCACAATAAGAAAGTAAACTCGAACCTTGTTTCTCTCTTGCACTTCTTTCTGTAACAAGAAGTCTTCCATTTTTCTTATAGGAAATAATAGAAACGGTAACAATAAATTTTTGTTTCATTTTTAATTAAAAAAAGTTTATATTTTATCTTATTTCATCTATATAAATCTTTTTTTACATTACAATAAACAATATACAGATATCAAATAATTGTAAATTGTAGATTGTAGATTGTAGATTGTTAATCAATATCTGGTATCTTGTAACTGGTATCTGGTACCGGTTACCAGTTACCTGCTACCTGTCACCTGTTACCTGTTCCCAGTTACCTATTTCCTGAACTATAGAAATTTTCTTATATCATTTAATTTATATATTACCTGCCATGCAGATTTCTCGAGTTTAGATCCTTTAAATGTTATACCGTGCTTAGTTAAATCGAATAAAACTTTTTCATTATCACCATCACCCGTGCACACGCACTCTTCTAATGAAAATTCAAATTCTTTGCAGGCAGTATGTAAATGATGAGCTTTCACCTCGCTATCATCACCCAGTGAAATCATATTTCTTAAATTACCAATACCATCGAAAATAAATAAATTACCAGCTTTATACCAGTCAATATCCAAATCTTTTGCTACTTTTTCTACTAAAAGATCAATTGACCCTGAAATAATAACAACTTTATACCCTTTTTGTTTTAAATATTTTATAATTTCCCTTGCTCCTTCTCGATATGTAAATTTATATAATATTTTACATATATTATCATATTTAGCTTTACCCCTAGCTATATAAATCTTTGTAAGCATTTCCTGCCATTCATCATAAGTAATTATTTTCTCGTCAAATAAATGCAACAGTACACCGTCTTCTTCTTTACGAACTCCCATAGCTAAATTTAAATCTACCCATTTATTTTCAAGAATTAGAGTTTTAGCAATATCAAAACATATCAATTTTACTTTACTCATATTAAACTCTTTAATCTAAACTAATGCTGTAATTATACCTGTTTTAAGTAACCTCTTTCAATAGAATTTAAGAATGTTGATCTGGATAGATAGAATCGAAATATATTTTAATAATTAAACTTTTTAAAGAAAATTCCTTACATCGCTTAATTCATTTATTACCTTCCATGCACTTTTTTCTATTTTAGATCCTTTAAAAGTTATACCATGTTTCGTATGTTTAAAGAGCTCTAATTCATTTGCTCCGTCTCCTATACAAGCACACTCTGTAAGTTTAATACCCAATTCGAAACAAAAGCTATTAAGTTGATATAATTTAAACGGTTCTTCATCTCCTAGAACTATAATATCTTTGAATAAATCTTTTTCATCATAAATAAAAATGTTAACAGCACCATACATATCAAATCCAAGTTCATTTGCTACTCTTCTGGCTAGACTAACTTCAGAACCCGTTAATAGAGCTAGTCTATAATCTTTACTTTTTAAATATTGAATTACTTCTTTAACATAAGGTTTATACTCATAATCAAATAATACTTTTTCTATCTTTTGTCTTGTAGGAATACCCCTTGTTACATAGATTTTCGATATAATATCCTGCCACTGTTTATATGTCATACTACCTTCCTCCCATAATTTGAATAACATTTGATCCTCAGCTTTTGTCATTCCTAAAGCTGTATTTAGTTTCAACCAACTATTTTCCTTTATCAACGTTTTATTTAAATCAAAACATACTAATTTTACTTTACTCATATTAAATTCTTTATTTAAAATTAATATTACAATTATACACGTTTCGAGGAATATCTATCAAATCATTATTTTTTTAGATTTACCGATAGTGATTATATATGATATTATACTCTAGATAATATTGGGTTTTTTATAAAAAATGAAAGAAATAACTTTAGATGACGTAGTCAAAAAAGGAAACAAGTTAAGCAGGAATGATATAAAAGCAATAAAAAAGGCTTATAACTTTGCATTAAAAGTACACAAAGGTCAAAAAAGAAAAACCGGGGAGCCTTATATCCAGCATCTTCTTTATACAGCTTATTATATAGCTGATCTGGGAATTGGAAAAGATGCACTTTGTGCTGCATTACTCCATGATGTACTCGAAGATACAAATATTTCTGAAACAGTATTAAAGAAAGAATTTAACAATACTATTTTTAAGTTAGTTTCTAGTGTTACAAAACTAAAGAGTAGAAAAGAACAAGAAATTAATTTATCAAATGTTGAGAATCTTCGAAAATTTTTTATTGTTGCAGCTCGTGATATAAGAGCTGTTATTATTAAGCTTGCAGATAGGCTACACAATACGCAAACTATAGAAGGTCTTTCAAAAGAACGCCAGAAAACTTACGCCAAAGAAATAAAATATATTTTTTCAACTCTTGCAGATTACCTTGGTATTGGTTATTTTAAAAGGCAGTTTGATGACCTATCTTTTAAAGCATTAAATCCAAAAGATTACAATGCAATTGGAAACTATCTTTCAAAACACCACAAAAAAAGAGATAATTATATTAAAAAGATAATTCAAAAATTAAAAAAAGTCCTTGCTGTTAATAAAGTAAAAGCTCAAATTCAAGGCAGAGAAAAAAGCGTATACTCTATATATAAGAAACTCCAGAAATACCTTCGTGAGGGTAAAATTCATTCAAAATCAGAATATGGAAAAGTCTATGACAATTATGGTTTTAGAATTCTAGTTGATAATACAGAAGTCTGTTATAAAGTACTTGGAATAATTCATTCCAAATGGCATCCAATTATTTCCGAATTTGAAGATTACATTGCGAATCCAAAGCCAAATGGTTATAGATCTTTGCATACAACTGTCTTTTGCGACAATAACAAAATTGTAGAAATCCAAATTATAACCCGAAAAATACATGATTATAACGAATTCGGACCAGCATCCCATATTGCTTATAAATTACATGGGAAAAGATATGCTTTATCTAATATCTCACTTAACTGGCTTAGGAAAATAAATATATTTAAAAGACAAGAAGAAAACAAACAAAAGAAAAATCCTTATAAAATTGACGTATTTAAAGATAACATATTTGTATTAACACCAGAAAGTGAAGTAAAAAAACTTCCCATAGGTGCCACCTCGGTTGATTTTGCTTATTCAATCCATACTGATGTAGGAAACAAATGTAGAGGTGCTAAAGTAAATGGAAAACTTGTTTCACTCGATCATGAACTTCATACAGGAGACCAAGTAGAAATAATAATTGACAAAAATGTTAAATATCCAATATCTAAATGGCTTGAATTCACAATATCTCAAAATGCAAGACGTGCCATCAAACATGCATTAAGAGAAAAAGAATATAAAGAAGCAATAGAAAAAGGTTATAGGAAATTAAACGAATCTCTGAAACCTTTTCATACTTCTATAAAAAAGTTATACAAAGAAAGAGGTAATGATATAGATATCCTGATTAATAAGAATAACGCAAAAGATTTTGATGGTCTTTTAGCTAGCATTGGTTTTGACCTTATTACGACAACTAAAATTTCATCTATACTGTTTCCTCGAGAAAAAAAGGTCAAAATAATAAAGAGAAAAGGCGATAAAATAAGCATTGAAGGATCTACTCAAACTTATTATTCTAAAGCACTATGCTGTAAACCTAAAAATGGAGATGGTATTATAGCATTGACAACTGTAAAAAGAGGTATTCGTATTCATAAAGCAGATTGCGGTTATACCAAAACTTTTAACAAAGATAAAATATTAGAAGCTCATTGGATTTAATATATAAATTCTTACTTTATTTTAATAGTAATAACATGAAACTTACTAAAAAATATAAGAAAATTCTCTGGTGGATAATTCTAATATCAATAATATTTGGTATGATTATTGTACCCATATTGTCATGTTTTATAACCGGAATGTAATAGAATAGTAATTATAATGAACATATATGCTTAATTTAAAAGATCCAGTAACAAATATTCCACATGTAGGCCCGACATACGCTGAATTATTAGCACAATTATCAATTAATCATATCGAAGATTTATTATTTCATTTTCCTGTTAGATATTCAGATACAAGTAACATCTCCAAAATTAGTGAAATGAATTCTTTTGAGAAGAAAACAATTTTATGTATACCCTATAATATAAATACTATAAGAACAAGATTTGGAAAATTTATTACCCAAGCAACAGTATATGATACAAGCGGACAAATTAAAGTTATTTGGTTCAATCAACCGTTCTTAAGCAAAATAATCAAGGTTGGCTCAACTTTATTACTCAATGGGAAAACTAACCCTAAACGTAAAACTCCTGAGTTATATTCACCAGAATATGAAATCTTAAAAACAGATGACCCTTTACACTTAGGAATAATTACTCCAATTTACAGAACTACTGAAGGATTATCTAATAAATGGATTCGAACAAGAATCAAATCTATATTTTCAAAATATAGATACTTATTAGATCAGATAAAAGATATTATTCCACAATCGATTCAAAAAAGTTACGTATTGGTAGGACAAAAAGAAGCAATTAGAAAAATTCACCTGCCAGAGTCAGAAAATGATATAAAACAGTCTCGAAAAAGGTTAGGCTTTGATGAACTCATAGTAGTACAAATTAAACTTCTTAAGAAAAAAATATTACAAAACAAAAGAAGAGGTCCAAAAGTTCTAGTCAATTCTAAAAACATAGAAACTTTTTTAAACAGTTTAGAGTATAGACCCACTAAGTCACAATTAAAAGCTATAAAAGAAGTAATTAATGACTTTAAAAAGGACTATCCATCAAATAGGTTATTGCAAGGAGACGTAGGTTGCGGAAAAACATTAGTTGCTGCAGCTACTTGTATCCCAGTTATTGAATCCGGCTATCAAGCTGCTCTTATGGCTCCCACTTCGATACTTGCAAAACAGCACTATGAAACAATTAAATCACTGTTTCGTAACAATAATATTAAAATTAAATTAGTAACAGGACATACAAAAAAACAAAATTACTTTAACTATGATGTAATAATTGGAACACACGCTCTTTTGTTTCGGCAGCGTCAACTATTTACTGCTCTTGGATATATCATAGTTGACGAACAGCATAGATTCGGTGTTAAACAGCGTGAAACACTCGTTTCACTACAAGAATCTAATAATTTTTACCCTCATAACCTGACAATGACAGCTACACCTATACCCAGAAGTATCGCACTGACTTTATTTTCAAATTTAGATATATCAATCATTGATGAACTTCCAGAAGGAAGACTAAAACCAAAAACATTTCTTGTCCCTAAAGATAAAACAACAGATGCATATAAATGGATAAAAGAAAAAGTTAAAAAAACTCAGATCTTTTGGATATGTCCTTTAATAGAGGAATCGGATAAAATCGAAGTTAAAGCTGTAAAAAAAGAATATGAGAGATTAAGAAATATTGTTTTCCCGGAACTAAAAATTGATTATTTACATGGGAAATTAACCGAAGATGACAAAAATAGAAAAATAAAACTGATGAAACAAGGTAAAATCGATATTCTCATATCTACTTCTGTTATTGAAGTTGGAATGGATATTCCAAATGCAAATATAATTGTAATAGAAGGTGCTGAAAGATTCGGACTTGCCCAGCTTCATCAGTTAAGGGGCAGGATAGGAAGAAGATCAAACCAAAAATCATGGTGCCTTTTATTCACAAGCGAAAATGTTTCAAGCCAAGCTTATAAACGTTTGAAATATTTTTCTAAAGTAAATGACGGGCTAAAAGTTGCAGAATATGATCTAAAAAGCCGCGGTCCAGGTGAAGTTTATGGTATAAAACAAGCTGGAATTCCAAATTTAAAAATTGCTAGTTTCACAAACATAAAGTTAATAAAACAAACAAGAGAAGCTGCCGAAAAGATACTTAATATCAACAAATTACCTAATAATTAATTGGAAATTAGCTAAATAATTTTGTACAAATATATTTTTGTAATTATATACAGGTTATCGTATATCGTATACAGTAGTCTGTATAATGTAGTCAGTATTTTCTATTATGTAACACAAATACAACTAAAACTATCTGTAAAACATACTTCAAATATAAATAAATTCTTTTGATAACAAGTTTTTTATTCATTTATATTTATATTGAATATAGTTTAGTATAAATAAGAACTATAAAATGTTTGGAGAAAATAAAATAGATATTTTGTTTTTTATAGGGTCATAACCCTAAATAGGCCATATTTATAAAATATTTTTAATAATGCTTTTAACTTCACCCTCAATTCTAAAATTTTTATAAGCTAAAAAAGGACTATATTTTGAATTTTCAGATATAAGAATTATATTCCCATTTTCTTTTTTAATTCTTTTAATTATAGCTTCTCCATCATTTACACACACAACGATACTGCCATTATTAGCATCTCTTGTTTTTCGGACTATAACAAAATCTCCCTCATTAATTTTTGGCTCCATAGAATCACCCTTTGCTTTTATCATAAAAGCTTCTAAAACTGGAAAAGATATTAAACGCGAAGCTATTGGAATTCTTTCTATTGGATTACCGTCCAAAATAGAACCTTTTGGACCACAATATGCGAGTCCATATAGATTTATATATGTTATTAATTTCTCTGGTGTATCTGTTAAAATTTGATAATCCTTTGGATTACTCGGATTTCTTTTTAAATAGCCCTTTTTTTCTAACTGCTTTAAATGATGAGCTACAATACTTGTAGAAGAAACGTTCAGTAAATCTTGAAGCTCCCTAATTGTCATTGGATCATCTATGTTTTTCTTTAACATATCTAACAATTTTCTTTGTGTTGTATGTAATTTTTTCATGTTTAATAAGTAAATGAGTAAATTTATTATAAATTATTATAAATTAAGTTCTAACTAAAAGTCAAGAACACTTTTATAAACACACTTGACACGTTCTAATATTTGTTCTACTATGTCATTGAAATAATATTTTATCTAAAAAAAATGAAAGTAAAAAGATCAAGTTTACTAATTTACAGCAAGGCAAGTATTTTAAATTACATTCCAAATACAAATGCTGTTTACTATCTTCGAGGAATAGCTGATGAAAATTCCTTATATCCAATTTATTATATCGGTAGAGCTAAAAGAGGACAGCTTAAAAGGATTTTATTAAATGAATTCTATAAAAATAACTGGAAAGATATAGTTTATATAAATTTTATTGAATGTGGAAATGATAGAGAAGCAAAAGCATTACAAAAATACGAAGTATTAAGACATAAACCTAAATATAATTTTTACTTTGCATGAAATTAAATTTATATTTTATTATTTTATTAATATGAAATTCTATATTTTTATAAAAAATCTTGTTAAAAGCATTAGAAAAAGTAAGTCTGATAAATGTGAGGGTTTAAAAAATAAAGAGAATATTCAACTTATTCTAAATGAAATATTAAATCTGTAACATATGTTTCACGGTTCTTGGAAAACTGGTTTAGTCAATTTACCCATGCATTGGGGAAAAGCACCACATTGGTTGTTTTCTAGAATGACCAAACTTGTTAGAAATATAATAACTATAATAATTGAGGAACACGGCACAAAAACAATGCTTTACAGACTAGCAGATCCTTTCTGGTTTCAAGCATTTGGATGCGTCTTAGGATTTGACTGGCATTCATCTGGTGTAACAACTACAGTATGTGGAGCTATAAAACAGGGATTAAAAGGTTTAGAAAAGAATCTAAATTTTTATACAGCAGGAGGAAAAGGAGGAGCAAGCAGAAAAACACCAAAAGAAATTATTTATTGGGCTGAAAAATCTAATTTAAAGGTAAATACAGAAAAATTAATTTATTCAAGCCGAATGTGTGCAAAAGTTGATAATGCTGCTATTCAGGATGGATATCAGCTTTATCACCATAATTTCTTTTTTTTCGAATGACGGAACTTGAACTATAATACAGCAAGGCATGAATCTGGAAAACAGATTCGCCAGAAGATATCATTGGATGTCCGAAAATTTTAATTCTTACATTAATGATCCGCATTCTGCTATTTGCTGTGATTATAAAAACCCAAATACACTAAATTTAGTATCTAAAAAAAGCAACAACGCAAGAAAAGTAATTACTGATATTTCAAAACAGAATCCGGATAGGACAATAAAAGAATATAAAAAGATATCTACTTTAAATTTCACTAAAAGGAAATGGATTGAACCTATAGATATGAAAAGCATAAATTTAAGAAAAGTTCTAATATCTACCTATGAAACACAACCAAACGATTTTGAAAAGTTATTAAACATTAAGGGATTAAGTCCAAAATCTATTCGTGCATTGACTTTGATATCAGAGCTTGCTTATGGCACAAAAGCTGACTGGAGTGATCCTGTTAAATATTCCTTTTCACATGGGGAAAAGATGGATATCCCTATCCAGTTGATAAAGAAAATTATGACAATTCAATTGAATTTTTAAAAAAAGCAATCATGAAGTCGAAAACATCAAGAAGTGAAAAGAAAAATGCTTTATTGAAATTATTTGAATATCAACCACAAACCAACTATCAAAAAACATCCCATTGATAATTAATTAAAATTATGTAATATTAATAAAGAATTAGCAATATTTATATGAAGACTCTTTTCAAAATTATTGTTGTACTTATTTTATGTTTTATTATATTAGGTTCTTGTTCGATAATCTCCTTCATCGGAGGTTATTCTATTAAACAAATCGATGATATCGGGTTGGATAATTTAAATAATCAACTAGCAGATACAGATAATACACAAATAGTTGAAAGTCCAGTCTATTATGAAAAATTAACTGAAGAAAGATACATTGATGAGGATTCCTCTAACGAAATTTATCAAAAATTAATTCAAGATTCAAGTAAACACTTCACATTTGAAATTAATGCATTAGGAAAAGATCAATTTCAAGATGATCAAGACTTTATCTTAGCAAACTTAGAGAATCAATACTTACGGCTTTCAGTTAAATTTAACACCCAAGTTGCAACAAAAATTAGAGTTTTATTAATAGATAACTCAGATATGTATGAAACAGACCTTGGCATTGATTATGAAAATACAGTTATTCCTTTTGCTGCTTTTGCCTCAGGAACTGATTTAATTGAAATATTCATAAATCCTACTTTTACATTAGATAAATTCGAATTAGCACGAACCCTATCTCATGAATTAGTGCATATATTTCAACATCAAAATAACAGTTTAACCTATTATTATATTCCTGACTGGTATATTGAAGGTATGGCTGAGGAATTCTCATATCCAAAAGAATATCCATTAATCCATAAAGATATATATATAGAAATTCCAGATATAGAAGAACTAAATTCCCTAATCAGGTCACCATCTCAAGAAGATTATATGATAGCTTATGATACAGCATTTTTATATACACAATATTTAAATATAAATTACGGAGAAGAAAAATTAATAAAACTTTTAAAATGCAATTCTGTATTTGAACAATGCTTTACAAATACTCTAGGAGTTTCAATAAATGAATCCTTTCAATCTTGGCTAAATACTCTGTAATCCTTACTAAACTTATATAATTACTTATTATAACCCCAAAAGTAGTTTTATTATTGATATTAATATCTTTTCTAAAAATATGTTAATGAAAATCTAATGCTGATCTTTAATATTTCTATAAAAAGAAATATGCTTGGAACAAATAAATTAATAAGATAAAATAATATAATATAATATTTTTGGTATATAGATTTTATATGAATCTTTTCCAAGCTTTAGTATTGGGAATACTTCAAGGAATTTCTGAACTTATTCCTATATCAAGTTCGGGTAATTTAGTCATACTTCCTTTTCTTACAGGATGGGAAAAACAACCGTTGTCCTTTGATATAATGATACATGCAGGAACACTACTTGCTCTAATTATTTATTTTCGGACGTTATTATCCAACTTAGTAATCAAATTTAAAGACAAAAATAATCTTAGATTAACCAAAAATTTAATTATAACTACACTACCTGCAATAATCATCGGATATTTCCTTTCAGAAAAAGTTAAAGAATTATCTTCATTTATTCCTTTAATATCTATAATGTTAATAACCATTGGTTTAATATTTATCTTTATAGAAAATAAAGCCATGGAACAGACTAAAAAGATTAGTGAAGTAAATCTTAAGGATGCATTAAAAATAGGAGTTTTTCAAGTTTTAGCGTTTATTCGGGGAACTTCCCGTTCTGGGATTACTCTTATTGGAGGAATTTACTCGGGATTAAATGTTTCTGAATCTTTAAAATATTCTTTTTTAGCAGGGATAATGATAATATCAAGCACTGTTTTTTATCAGATTTTCGATTTCTATAAATCAGGAGTACAAAACATAAGCATAATTTCTTTAATAATAGGATTTTCAGCATCTTTTATAACAAGTCTTGTAATAATCAAATATATCTTTGGATTTATTAAGAAAAAAGGTTTAATAATGTTCGGCATTCTTAGAATTCTTCTAGGTATTTCAATATTAATTATTTATATTAATAAACAATGTTAAAGTATAAATATAAAAACTTACATGAATTTATAAATAAATTTGATTTTAACAACCTTTCTTCAAAGGACTTAATCATTTCTGATATCGACGGAGTATTTTTTAAAAGTATATTTGATATAAGAGAAATTATTGGCATTATAGGTAATAATAATATCAATCATTTAGAAGAAATATTAAAGATCAATACTTCTTTCTGGGTGTTTTCAAACAGATTTTCAATATTCAGATTCTTCCCATTTATCAAACAAATTATTAAAACTATTAAAAATATAACTAAAGTAAATCCTGTCTTAATTACTAACTATTCAAAATTTACTACCAATAATTTGCCTAAATATTACATAATTTTGAATGCTAAAAAACCCTCCTTAAAATCTCAGGAGTTATTATCTTTAGTATTAAGAAAATTCAGAAAAGTAATTTACATATCTGCCCAAGATACGCCATTTTATTATACTGATAAATTACTAGTAGATAACTTAACAAGAAATGAAAATTTTAATAATTTGATTTTTGTTGAAATAAATCCATGGCAAAAAAATTTCCTATCCAAGTAGTTTTAGATAATATAAGGTCAGCTTTTAATGTTGGCGCTATTTTTAGAACATGTGATGCTGCGAATATTGAAAAATTGTATCTATGTGGAATTACGCCTTATCCGCCACATAATCGTATACCGAAAACTGCACTTGGTGCTATAAAGACAGTATCCTGGCAGTATTTTAAAAATACTGAAGATGCAATTATAACTATAAGACAGTGTAACGATGTTACAATTACTTCAGTCGAAACAGACAAACGAGCTACTAACTTTTGGGAATATGGGTTTAGACCCCCTCTTGCCTTAGTCTTCGGAAATGAAGTAAAAGGTGTTTCAAAAGATATTTTAAAATTATCAGATTCAATAGTAAAAATACCAATGTATGGTAAAAAGGAAAGTTTAAATGTAACAACAAGTTGTGGGATAGTATTATATGAAGTACTTAGAAAATGGAGTATATAATATCGATATCAACTTTATTATAAGATGTTACTTTATTAAGGTTCTTTTTTATTGATTTCCATTAATCTCAAATTCAAACTATATACAAATGAATCAACTTTAGCTGAAGAAAGTGGTAAATAAGTTGGAATATAATATAATGATGCCCTTATTTGAAAATAACCCCCTATAAAAAACATCAAAGTTAAAGCTAATTTTTCCGAACTTAAAGCGTTACCTAGATTATAAACACCATAACAAAATACACAACAGCGATAAATTGTAACCCAGCGAGAATTTACACCTAAAACTTTCTCCGGCATATATATTTCTTGGGGAACAAATAACATAAAATTATAATAATATAATTATTTAATAAAGTATTAAATTTAAGCATTACATAAACACAGTTGTCCAAAATTATCTTGCTTCTTGCGTGTTGACAGGTAAGCATACCCCCAAACCATGTCCACTAAACAACTTTCTTTTTTCCATTTATATAGAAAAATCTTCTCTTTACAAAGATTTTTCTATTGGATAATATCAAAAGTAAATTTTATTTTAAATATATCAGGAATATATTTAAATGTTTATAGCTCATAGTCCCTTAGGACTTATTCAAACTCACTATACAAATAGTATATGGAATAAGAAAAATATACTATCAGAAAAAGATATAACTAAAGTATATATGTTTTCAATGGTAAGCAGTATTTTACCTGACTTTGATCTTGCTTTCTCATTTCTTTACAGACTTATAACAAATAAATTTATTCACCACCATACATTTCTAACTCACAGCTTACTTTTTTATATAGGGCTGTCTTTTATATCATTATTAATCTTATTATTCTTTATAAAAGAAAATAAACAATTAATAAGAATTTTTATATTTATTTTTTTCATTACTACAACTACCCATATTTTATTTGATGCTATCGGAAGTAATATGCAACTTCTTTATCCTTTTTCAAATAAAAACTTCACACTATTAGGAACAAATCCAATAATAAATTCTAATAATATAATCTTACAGTATATCTTTACACCAGTTCTTTCATTAATCGAGATAATTTTAGTTATAATATCCTTATATATTGTTCTATTTAAATTTAGAAATCAAAAATTCTTATTTAAATACACCTCGCTAACTTTAATGATAATTAGTATAATTTCAATATTAACAACAGTTATTTTCGTAATTTTAGATTAATGCAACTTAATTTTAAAAATATTTTTATCTTATCAACAATAGCACTTATTATAACTGTTTCGATCTATATTATTTATAAAAAAAATAAATATTCCTTAAAAAATACTAATAATAAAGAAAGTGAGTACAATTTAGAAGAAGTATATGAAGCATTCATTGAGGAAGAAGAATACATAGAAGAAGAGCAGACTGCTTCAGAAAATATATTGCAAGATACAACTATTCATTTTTCTGCATGGATAGCATATTGGGATTTCTCACAAGCTCTGGAAAGCTATAAATCTAACACAAGTAAAATAGAGTCTTTAAGTCCCACATGGTATTATTTAAAAGCTGACGGTACTCTAGAGCTTAAAAATACTGCAAGAAATGATACACTTAGAGATCTATGCAAAACAAATAACACAAAACTAATACCAACTATATCAAATTCAAACGCAGACGATTTATCTGAAATTCTTAATAATAAAGATTTACTAATAAATCATACAAACTTAATCGTTAGAGAAGTAGAAACTTATCAATATGATGGTATAGATATTGATTATGAGTATATAAACGAAGTAGATAGAGATAAATTTACAAATTTTATAAGTCTCTTATCAAGTGAACTGCATAAAAACAACAAAGTATTAACTATAGCAATTTTATGGAAAACCAATTTAGATTCTATTATTGAAAAGTTCTCGAGTCCAAGGGCTGCTCAAGATTGGTCTGCCCTTGGTGAAGTTGTTGATGAGTTTAGAATTATGGCATATGATTATACATCTTCGGCAGACATGTCAGGAGCAATTGCGCCAAAAGATTGGATAAGTGATATTTTAGATTATGGATTATCAAAAGTCAGCGATTATAAAATTGTATTAGGTCTGCCTTTATATGCTTACGAATGGACTGATGGAAATAAAGGAGCGAAAGCTTTAGTCTGGAATGATGTTCAAAATGTAAAAAGTGATAAAGAGTATATAATTATTGAAGATATATTAGATGAAGAAAAACTTGAAAAGAAATTAACTTTTAATAATAGTGATATAACGAAAATTATTTGGTATCAGGACAGCGAAGTTACAAATAAACGGATAGATTTAGCTCAAACTTACGGAATAAATAAATTTATTTTTTGGCGTCTCGGAGGAGAGGATAGTGAAATATGGAATTTAACAAATAATTAATTTTTTTACTAACAACAATGAATCTAAGAATAATAACTGGAAGTGCTAAAGGACAAAAGTTAGAAGTTCCTTTAAAAGGATGCCGCCCTATGAAAGACAGAGTTAAATCTGCTCTTTTTTCAATAATAAATAATATTATCCAAGGCTCAAATGTTCTTGATCTTTATGCAGGAACAGGCGCTCTGGGAATTGAATGTTTAAGCAGAGGTGCTAATTCTGTAGTTTTTATAGACAAATCAAAATATTCAGTTAGATGTATAAAAAATAATTTAGAAAAAACAGGATTTGCATCTCTGGGACAAGTTATAAAATGTTCGGTTTTACGATTCATCGATGAATATCAGAATTTCAACTTGCCTATCAAAAAATACGATATTATCTTTTTTACCCCGCCATACAACAAATTTAAAGAAAAAGTTCTATCTAAAACTTTTAATTTACTAGCAAAAAATGGGATATTAATTGCTGAAAGCTTTTATTCTAGAAAAATAAAGGATTCTATTGAAAATTTAGTAAAAATTGACAGCAGGCGGTATGGTATAACAACATTAAATTTTTACAAACATTCTTAGCCAAAATAATAATTATAAAATTAACCTTTTTAGGATTTCCTTTTTAGTGTATAATAGAGGACGTTAGTTTAAGAATTTAAATATTAATATAAAAAATATGGGAGCATTACCTAAAAGAAAAACATCCAAAGGCAGAAAAAAAAGACGCAGATCTCATGATGCCCTTATAAGTGCAAATTTAGTACGATGCAAATACTGTAATAAATTAAAAAGGCCTTATGAAGTTTGCCATACCTGCGGTAAATATAATAAAGATAAAATTATTATTAAAACAGACTAAAAATATTTATGAAAACAGCTAAAGATCCCAGGCATTCAGCCAGAATAATAGCTCTACAGAAATTATTTGAAACTGAATTCAAATTAAAGAATTTTAACAACCTCAAGATAAATACTTTATCTAGTAATTATTTATCCAATATAAATAATATTAAGTTGTTTGATAAAAATCTCTATAATAACTTGCTGGATGCCGTAAATAAAAATATGACAAAAATTGATAAAATAATCGTACAATTAGCACCCGAAAGACCTATAAATGATATTTCCCAAGTAGATCTTCAAATTTTGAGAATGGCAATAGCCGAAGGATTTATTGAGAGTATAACTCCAAGTAAGGTGGCAATAGATGAAGCAATAGAATTAGCCAAAGAGTTCGGTGGTTTGGCTAGTAGTAAGTTTGTCAATGGAGTTCTCGGAAATTTATTAAAGAATAGAAGTAAGTTTAACTTTTAAAATATTATGACAAAAAACGAAGCAAATATGCTAAAAAAATTTAGTGAAATTATTAAGATAAAAGTTAAAAGTTTTGAGCTTTTAAAAACTGCTTTGACTCATAAATCTTATGTAAATGAACATAAAAAAGAAAGAACACATATAGAACACAATGAACGTCTTGAATTTCTAGGAGACGCAGTTCTCGAACTTTTAGTATCCAGATTTCTTTATGAAAATTATCCAAATAGAGCTGAAGGAGAACTCACAAGCTTCAGAGCTGCAACAGTTAGAACTGAAAGTTTGTTTCGTGAAGCTTCGAAACTAAATATTGGAGATTATATCTACATGAGTAAAGGAGAGGAACAGACAGGTGGAAGAAAACGCCCATATATATTAGCTAATACGTTTGAAGCAATAATAGGATGTATATATTTAGATCAGAATTTAAATATAGTAAATAAATTTTTAGAAAAAGAACTTTTTTATAAAATACCAAAAATTGTCAAGAAAAGATTATATATAGATAATAAATCTAAACTTCAAGAAATCTCTCAGGAGATCTTAAGAGAAACACCTATATACCAAGTTGTAGATTCTAAAGGCCCAGATCATAAAAAGGTATTTACATCTAAAGTAGTAATTAAAAATAAGGATTTTGGTACTGGAAAAGGTCCAAATAAACAAGAAGCTGAACAAAATGCTGCTTTAAAAGCCTTAGATGGTTGGAAAAAACTAATAGCTGAATATTTTGGTATAGACTAAAAACAAAACTTTTGTTAAAATCACATGACATACTGCTTTGAATATATTTTTTATTTATAAATAAATGCTAAAAATACGATTAAAAAGAATAGGTAAAAAAAACACTTCCCAATTTAGAGTTGTTATAATGCCTGCACGTAGTAAGCGTGACGGTAAAGCAATAGAATATATTGGATATTATAATCCGCGAAGTAAAGAATTAAAGTTAAAGCTCGATAGAGCCAAGTACTGGTTATCAGTAGGAGCTAAACCTACAGATACAGTTCTTGGAATTTTAGTAAAGCATAAATTAGCTAAAGCACCGATTAGACCAAAAAAACAACCTAAAGAAACTAAATCTAAATCAAAACAAGAAAAAAAATCTGAGGACAAACCGGCACAAAAAGAACCTAAAAAACCTTCAGAAAAAATAGTAAAACAAGAATCTAAAGATAAAAAACCACTAAAAGAAAAAGTTGTTAATAAAAACGAAAAACCTTCTAAAAAAGAAGTTGAAAAAAATAAAATAAATATTAATAAACAAATATGAAAGAACTTTTAGAATTCATTTTAAAAAGAATAACCTCAAAACCCGATAATCTAACAATAGAAGAAAAAAAAGACCATACAGGTACTATATTTGTTATTACATTAGCTGATGAAGACAAAGGTAAAGTTATTGGAAAAAATGGTTCTAATATAAAAGCAATAAAAGCCATTCTTTCAATTCTTGCACGGCCAAAAGGGGAAATATTTTTTCTGAAAATAGAATAAATTTAATTAACTATTTACTCATTCTTACCATATTTACTTCGTATAAACTCGAGAGTTATCTGATCAGGCTCTTGAGTAGCTGGTACTATATTCTTACTCATATATTCACCAAAACCTTTACTAAACTGATATTTCGCGAAAGTTACTTTCATTGTCCATCTCAACTCAGGCAATGTTAAATCTACAGTTACCTTTTCACCTTTTTCTTTTTGTAACGAAGCTAAATATTCTCTTGCAGATTGCCCCTGCATTTCCAGCTCACTTACAATTATGAAATCATTTTTGTTATATAAAGCATTTAGGAAATTTTTTATATTTTCCAATTCAGCAATATATTCACTTTCAGTAGGAATTTGAATTATTGCAGCAGAATCTTGGTTTTGTTCCTCTTGAGCAATTTCTTCCTCACCCAGCTTTTCTATCTGTTCACCAGATCCATATTTCGATTCTTCTAAATTAAATTCTTCTGCAAGAATCTCAACTTCTCCTACAAATTTAGCTACCTGAGTTTTTTCTGATGGCACAATTCTATCTATAATTTCCAAATCACTCTCGATCTGATATTGATTTGCTTTTAATTCTTCAAGTTTACTAATCTCATTATTCAAACTTTCAATTTCTTCCTTCTTGGCGGTTATCTCTTTTCTATAATTCAGTACTTTTTTTATTTCCGGCATAGCACCAAATAATATCATTCCTATAAAGATTCCTATACTTACCAAAGGAAGACTATAGTATATAATACCTTTTATCACATTTTGGCTCTGAGTTTGAAATTTCTTTGATAAACTCTCTTTCTCCGTTTCCTTTAACTGATCATAGACATTTTTCTTAACTTTTAATTCACTTAGAGACTTTTCCGGCATAATTAAAATATTTAATATTATTTATATTAATTCGGGTTCAGAATATTTAAAACTGATTTCAAAGTTTACATTATCAGTCGCCTCATCATAACGAATAGAATCTATTACCACATTTTGAAATTCCTTTTTCTGAGTAAATACTACCATAATTTTCGCTAGGTCTATATAAGAATCAGCTTTTCCGCTAATACTAAATTCTCCTGTTTCTCTCCTTCCATAAGCATAAACTTCAGCTTGAGCATCACCAGTCGACTTGATAGTTGTTGTTATATCTTCAAAAAATTTTTGCGGGTAAAAATCTTTTTGTATAAGATCTTTTAAAGCATCTACTTTTAAAGTTAATTCTGTATGTTTATTTGTTACTTCATTATAACTAGCAATCAGATTTTCCTTTTCTTGAATAGTTTTATCATAACTTAACACCTCATCTTTAAAATATAAACTTACAAGCGAAGCAAATACCCAAATAACTGAAACTAGTAACGGCAATACTGCAGCATATAAACTAGCTTTTGATACATTATAATGTTCAATTTCTTCTTCTTTAGAAGGCCTTGGTAAAAAATCTATAACTTGTTTATATATAGCCATAAAAAGAAATAAATACTTAATATAAATTAACCACTTTTTAAAGCCAAACCTAATGCTACACTATATCCAGTAGATGATAACTGTTGAAATCTACTTTTTATATTTCCATGAATCTCAACATTTGCAAATGGATCTGCTAAAGCAGTTTCAATTCCAAGTTCAGATGCCATATACATCATAAGATTAGGTAATTTTGCCCCATCCCCAACAAGCAATAACCTTTTTGGAGTACTTTTTTCATATCTGGATTTAAAAAAATCTAAAGTTTTTTTAGATTCATTTACTATTACCTGCATAACGGGTTTTAAGGAATTTGCAATTTTCCCTTCCATCTGGGTTTCATCTAAACCATAATTTCTTTTATATTCCTCAGCTTGCTGAATTTCAAGACTAAAATCAGTTGTTAAAGCTTCAGTCAAAGCATCAGAACCTGTTACTAAACTTTGAGAGAAGAGGAGCGATCCATTTTGTACAACAGATAAATCTGTACTTTTTGCTCCAAAATCCAAAATCATAACTGAATCAACATTTAAACTGTCAACTTTAACTCCACTCATCTGTAGAGGCCACCATAATGCACGTGTTGTAGCTATAGCTTCTGTTTCTATACCAATTACCTCTAATTTAGCCATTTGCATAACCTCCTTATAGAGATCAATCAAAACTTTTGGTGCTGCTATGATAAAGAAGTCTAAATTAGGCTGTTGATTTACATATCTTTCTCCAAGATATATCCAATCCACAATAACTTCATCTATCGGAATAGGGATATATTTTTTAGCTTCCCAATGTATAAGTTCTTCAATCTTTTTATCCTCTACTTTTGGGGTCGTTATTAGTTGTGAAAATATCCTAGCTTCTGGTAAACCAACAACAAGTTTATCTACTGAAATTCCAGCATCTTTTTTAGCTGCAATAATATTTCTTGCTAATTCTTTTTGATGTTCTTCACTTTCACTACCAATTATACCTCTAGTTGTATCAGAACTACCGATAGCAACAAGAGAAGGTTTTTTATTTCCTCCCCACTTTATCTGACATACTTTTATTGAATGATTTCCAATATCTAATCCAAAGAAATCGGGCAGGCTCATTTTATTAAACTTAAAATTTAACTAAAGTATAAACTATTTATATATTTATGTCTAGAAAAAATACATATAAAAACATTGATAACCTCCAATACTTTAACCAACCCATTGCCAACCTAACTCCTCTGGTGTAGTTTGGCCTGGAAAAAGCTTATCTAAGCAATAGTTATAACTTTTGAATGTAACAGAAATGAGCAAACTACAATTATCCCTAAAACAAATCCTGTCATTTTTAATCTTCTAATTATTTCTAACATAATATATTTAATGGTATATATAATTCAATTAAACTTTAAGGTCTTTAAATTTATTTATAAAATATTTATTTCATTCCGTTGGATTTGAATATTCGAGCTCTCTAATTTTAGAAGGATAATCTTCACCTAATAAATCACGTAGAAGATCAATATATTTTGGATCGTATATAATAATCTCAGAAGGATTTAAACTATTATCAAAACCGCTAAGTGTCCTGTTAAATGTTACATTATTAGCTATTACTCCTCCTTTTATTACTAAGGTTTGTTTAACAGGAATTGTTAGGTTTGAATTCGTTATAAAATTACCATCAAGGATAAAAAATCCATCCAATCTAATTATATTAGAACTAACAGTCACATTTCTTCTGACTATAAAGGCACAAGCATCATCTGGGACTGTAGTTGATGATCTAAAATCATTAGTTAAAGTTAAATTATCATTTACAAAGTAAATTTTCTTCGAATCACATACTAACAATTGGGGCGGGATTGTAGTAGTACACTGACCAGAAGTAAAACAACCATTCTTTCCAGCTAAGTTGTATATATAATCATAAACACTAGCAGTTCTATTTGGTAATAGTGTAAATAGATTCACGTTATTATCAGAATAATTTGACAATAAATAACTCCTTATACTTGGTCTATTAGGATAAGCATTCGCTGCAGCTGATTGTAACTTTGATATTATATATGTTGAAAAATAAGCTTGTCCTCCTGTTCCTCGAGGTATACCTTCAAAATCACCCATACTTTGCATACTCATACCTGAATATCCTCCGTATGCATAAGCATCTCCAAAACCTGTAGCAAGCCAAGGATTCCCAACCACCACATTAGTGTTTGAAGTCGTTGTACCGCAGACATTATTTGCAGAAAATATAAAATTATACGACCCTTGACCTGATACAGTACCTGAAGCTGTATATGATCCCACAGGATTTCCAGTACAATTTACAGGATTAGGACTAGAACAACTACTTACAGGTGTACAAGTTATTCCGCAAGTAGTGCCTGCGGTAATAGGATTTAGAAAACTCCAATTAAATCGAATATTTGAGCCTAAAAGGGGAGTATAACTGAAGCTGCTTATAACCGGGCATTTTCCTGCAGTAAAACTTCCTGCATTGAATACCGCACTACTTTCACCCGAAATATTTGTTGCCGAAGCAGTGACCTGAATACCTCCAGATAAATTTACCAGTCCCCCAACTCTTACCTGTACCAAAACTTCAGTAGCTGAAAAACAAGCAGTTGAACCGCTTTGACACGGAACTATCTGTGCTGTTAAATTCCCTGACGTTGTATTTACAAGAGTTGCAGTAGATCCTGATATGTTTATGTTAAACGTACTTGCACCTATATTTAATCTCATTCTATTTATATCTCTACCATTTGCAGAGCTCAAACCTCTTAAATTAAATCTGAAACCATAATTTGAATCACAACCCCACGCATTACAATCTCGAGGTTTATCAACAGTTACAGTTGGAGGAAATCCAGTAGACTCAGACTCAAACTCCAAATCCACCATTTCCCAGATCTGAGCTGACCTTGCTCTTTCCTTATCCCAAAATTTATTATAAATATAATTAAGTTTAAAATCATTTGGAACAACAAAATTGACTACCCATATATGGCTGTAATCATTAAATATAGTACACTCATATTGATGATGGCTTTCCAAGTGTTTTTCCTCAGGAGTACAACACTTACACCCCAAATCACAATACCTTTGCCCGATATAATCCGACCAACTATCAGGAGCAGTATAATTAATTTCAGTTGCACCTCTATCATATGTTACACTTACATTAACCTTTGTGCACGTATGTAAATCATGATTACCTACTACATCTCTTATTACATGCTCATTCCCTGCTTGATCTAGAAAGCTCACATCAACTCCCAAAATATTTGCATCCCCGGAGGCATCATGATATGTAATAAAAAACTTAGTAATTCTTTCTTCAGAAGGATCCGGAAGACATGAACTTAAATCTATTTGAGGTCTAGCGTTAAAATTTCTAAATCCCCAGGGTTCCTCATACCAACGTGCACTACTTGTTATCCTTCTATTTCTTAAATCATACGTTACATACATATCATATCTGCTACTCCATTTATGATGGTCTTCCCAATCATGACTTCCATGTACAGTAGCACTTGTATGCGGCCATGGCAAAAACCCCGCAACACAACCACGATCTGGATTAGTCCTATATCCAACAGGGCAAAACGTACTTGCCCCATGTAAATCACAAACAACCGCATTTACTTCATTAACTCTTCTAAATGAAAAAATAATTAAAAATAGAAGTGTCAAAATAAGCACTTTTAGAATTCTATCCAATTTTGTACTTTTACTTATCAAAAACATATATCTTATTTTACATAAACATATTATCAATATTTTCTTGGGAATAATTACCTTTCAAAACAACCACCTTTTTAAAAGTTTTTTGGGAATTTTTTCCTGTTTCATCCAATAGTAAAACTTTTTCTCCTTCTATTAGATGGTCAATTCTTAAACGTCTTTCAATATAACTATTTGGATTAGTATATTCCCTTAAATATAAATACAGTATATCTTCATCAATTTCAATCAAATCAGAATCTACCTTGATAATTATGCTCCTATTATCTATATCCGCCGAGTAAACTTCTCCAAGATTAATTGAAAAATCATTAGCTATATTTTCAAATTCAGTTGTGTTTACATTTATAGGTTCTTCTGTATTTTCTTCGGTCTCTGCAGGCTCTTCGAGAGTAAATTCTTTTTCTTTGTATATAAATACTTTATAAAAAAAGAACAATCCTACAATTATCCAGCTGAAACTATATAGGAAAAATATCTTAAATAAAACAGAAGATTGTATAAATTTTTTATATATACTTATTTTATTGTTTATCAATCAATTAAACTTCAACATTTTTGAATTTATTTACAAAATATTTATTTTATTCCGTTTGATCTGAATATCCTAGTTCTCTAATTTTACTAGGATAACCTACCCCGATTAAATCACGAAGAAGATCTATATACTTCGGATCATAAATAATAATTTCTGAAGGATTTGTACTATTATCAAAGACATAAAATTTCCTACCAAATGCAGTATAACTAGAAATAATTCCTCCATTAACCACCAAAGTTTGATTGTCAGGATTATTAGAATTTGTAATAAAAGTACCATTAAGAATGAAAAATCCGTCTAATCTATTTACATCTGGACTAATATTTACATCTCCTTCGACTACAAAAGCACAAGCACTATCAGCATTTGAATTATAATCATTTTTGAAAGTTAAATTATTTGCAAAATAAATTTTAGTAGAATTACATGGTGGAGTAGGGGGATTTGTAACAACTTCACAATTGTTTAGATTAAAACAGTTATTTTCTACTGCTAAGTCATTTATATACTCATAAATACTAGCATTTTTTATTGGAAATAGATTTACATTCATATCTTCATATTTTGACAGTAAATACTTCTTTAAACTATCAGGGTCAGGATAAGCACTAGAAGTATTTGATTTTGATATAATATAAGTTGAAAAATAAGCTTGCCCCTGTGGTACACCATCAAAAACTCCTGTTATATTTTGCATCTTTATTCCTGAGTATCCTCTATACACATAAGAATCTCCGAAAGCAGTCGCAAGCCAAGGGTTAGCTATTTCTACTATATTGTGTGTAGTTGTCGTACCACAAATATTGGAAGCTGAAAACTCAAAATTGTATGATCCCTGACCTGATACTAATCCCATTGCTGTATAAGTTCCAACAGGATCTCCTGTACAATTTACAGGATTAGGGCTAGAGCAACTTTCACCAATCGGAGCTGAACAGGTTATTCCACAACTAGTTGGTGGCATACTAGGATCAGTAAAATTCCAAATAAATTTAATATCAGACCCTCCAAGTGGAACATAATCAAATATAAAAGACGGTTTTTTACCTGCATTAAAACTTCCTGCATTAAACCAGCCACTATTAGCACCTGATGTACTTTCTGCCAAAGCCCTGACTGAAATATTCCCGTTTAACTTTTCCAATTTATTAATATCCAATTTCACCAAAACCTCAGTAGGCAAAAAACAAACAATTAAACCACTTTGACATTCTACAATACGAGCTTCTAAATCACCTACTATAGTATTTTCAAGAGTAGCAGAAGAACCCGATATATTAATATTAAATATATTCCCACCTATATCTAACTTAATCTTATTTATATCTCTTCCATTTTCTGAACTTCCTGCCTTCAAAGTAAACGTATAATTATAATTTGGATCATAGTTCCAAGAATTACAACTTGGAGGAACATCAGAATATATAGTAATTGGTGGAGTGATTACTTCACTTTCAAACTCAATATCTACTATTTCCCATATATCATCTTTACATCTTTTTGTATAGAAATTATTATTAACTGTATATAGCTTATAACTTGTGGGAACAGTGAAATAGGCATGTTCTACTCTTGTCCCTTCTTCCCTCCAGTCACATTTTTCCCAATCACCACAAATATATTGATCATCCCTTTTACATTTTTTGCATCCATTATCTATATAACGCTGGGCAGGACAACCTGTAAACCCAGCACTATGACTGGTTCGAGTAATACCTGTAGCATTTTCATCATATGTTATAGTTACCATAATCATTGTACAAGTATGCAGGTCAAAAGAGTTATTAACAGCATTTTGATAACATTCGACATTTCCTTGTAAATTTTTAAAACAAATATCTGAATTCCTAAAAAAGGCAGATCCATTGTTATCATGATAAGTTGTTTGAAAATAATTTATTCTTTGTTCTGTAGTATTTGGTAAACAACTAGATACGTCTATGTCAGGCCTTGCTTTAGTAGAGTATGGTCCATTTATCCGGTCTTTGCATTCATTATGTTCATATCTTTCAGAAGTTGTATTACTATAAAACTTTCTATCTTCAAAATTATATAATAACGATTGAACATCATATCTCTTACTATCGTCACATTCTTTACAACCATACGTCGACTTATTATCAGTTACTTGACCAATTTTACCAGCTATGCATCCATTTACTGTTTTATATCCATCGGGGCAAAAAGTATTAAAATCACACGTCTTTGCATAAATTTTCTTTATACTTAAGTGATTATAAAAAATAATAATAAAACAAAATGAAATAAGTAATTTTAAAAATATTTTACTAGTAAAATGCATTTAATATCAATATTAAAAGTTTAAGATCCTTCATAATTATATTTACTTTGGTCAAATTCTTCATCGTACGTTTTTTCTAATTCATAATTTTCTTCAAGTAAATTTAAATTTAATATTTCTTCAATAGTTGCATCTTTATTATATTCACCATTTAGAACTATCACTTTAATGAATAAATTTTCTTTATTATTGACTCTCCCTTCATTATCTGACTCAATCATAACAATCGCTTTTGAGCTTTCTATTATATGATCTAAAGAAATTTCAGATTCAATATATGAATTTATATTGTTATAAACCCTATTAAATAAATATAAATTCTCTTCTTTGACTTCCATAACTTCTTTATCTTCGATTTCTATCTTTATTTTCCGTTCTAATGTATCAATATCTTTTAATATACCAAATTCTATTGTGAAGTTATTTACTTTAGAGTTGAAATTATTATATTTATTATCTATCTCAACTTCACCTTTTTCTTCTAAATAATCTTTGGGAGTTCCTATCTTTGTTTTAATATATATATAAATAAAAGCCATAATAGCTAATAATAAAACTCCTATCATTAAAAATACAATACGTTTTAACCACAAAGAATAATGCATAGTATTATAAGCTTTATTATTTACCTTTGTTTCCTGTTTACTAATATCTAAGTCCATTTATATTACATTATTATTATAAAATAATAATGATAATGGGTGAAAAAATCAAGTAAGTTAAATGTATAAATTAATATATTAGAAACCATATATAATAAAGATTTATACTATCAATAAGCATATGAATGTTTTTTTAAATCTGATAAGTAGGAAGGGCAGGGTAATTATTTTTTTTCCTTTCCTAAAACTTTTTCAATTTCTTTTACTACTTGTTCAGGAGTTAATTCTGTTTTTATCAGATATCCATCAGCTTTTCTTTCAAATCCCTCTTTTATTGCTACATCACTTGTTAAATTTGTTAGGATTAAAACAGGAGATTTTCCATACTTCTGAGGATCCTGCTTAATACGAGCAAGTGCTTCCATACCATCCATTTTCGGCATCATCAAATCAAGAAGTATCAAATCATACTTTTCGTGTGAAAGTTTTTCAAGGCATTCAACACCATCAGCTGCCTCTTGAAGATCATATCCAAAAGTCGATAAGATATCTTTAAACATCATTCTAAGGTCAGGTTCATCATCTACTATCAAAATTTTCTTCTTAGGTTTTGTTTGATTGTTATCAGCCATAAATAAATTTTTAATAATTAAATTAAAATAACTCTATTAATTTTATTTGCTAACTTTTCCCTCAGCAACAAATAAAACATAATCAAATAATGCAGGAACTCTCTTTCGAATCATAGAAATAGTTACTACTTCAGGTGCAGATAATTCTGCTGCTTCACCTGTTCCTTCAGTAAAACTTTGAACTCTTATTTCTTCCATTTGAACAGGTAAACTCCCATTATCAGCAAACAATGTTATGTTTGTAGCCTGTCCCCCTATCGCTCTAAGTCTTAATAATTCCGGGCTGAAACCACTCTCACATCCAGACATATTTAAAGGATGATCATTACCCGGACCTGTCCCCCGTGCAGCTAAAATAGAAATAAAACCGCTCGCATTTGGTGTAGAACTCATACCACAATTAGGAGTAGGAGTAGAAGTATCTTGTCTGCATACAGCAGCCCTTACATTTTTATAAGCATTAGAAGCATTTTTACAAACCAGCATAATTGACATAGCAGGCGCCGTACCCCAACTCAAAGTTAAATTACCTGACGCTCCATTTACATCGGCTTCTAATGTTTGATCTTGATCTATTGTCATATTTCTAATTTCTTCCTGCAGACACCTTTTTACTATAACAGTACTATTTAAATCATCACCCATTCCTTCTTTTTTCACACACTCCCAATCACCACTACTGCAACCAGTCGTAGGACAAAAATTTAATTCGTCACCTTCTAATCCTGAATATCCGCTTGCTTGATATCCATTAGCGCTTATTATAAACAATTCTTCTTCGGCTATTGAGTACCCTTTTTCATATTCTCTTTCCATTTGAGTTTCTTTTATATCTACCCTTACATTTGTGATAATTGCTAAAACTATTAGTAGCAACAGTAATACAATAACTAAAACAAATAACAACATTTGTCCATCATTATTATTCGTTATAAATTTAAAATAGTTATTTCCCTTCTTAGATTTCATTTTCATAGCATTTTATTCTATTTAATAATAATACAACAGAAACTAAATATCAATCATAACCAAACGTAAAGTTCCTAGTTGAAACTGCAACTTCTTTTTTTACACATTGCTTATCACCAACACAAGTAGATCCAACCTCGCCAGGCATTCCTATTGTCCATGCATTTACTGTAATTTTTACTAAACAATTATCACTATTCACCTCACAATACGAGTCAAACTTTAAGTCCCGAAATTCTATATCGGACGGAGTCCCATAATTTAGATTATTCTGAGGTAATTCTTTTCTCTGAATGCTTGTACCTAAACTTGACCATTCATAAGTTCTTGGGATTCTATTTTCATCAATAACTGTCAGTTTCATCACCTTTCCTGTAGGATCTACTGTAATTCCTGGATCAGCATTACGAATATCTTTTTTCAAAACATTTAACATAAACGCTGTTTCTTCTCTTGCATATGTCCTTGCTTTTACCCTTCTAGCAACAATTAAATTAATAGTTATAATGCGTGTTGTGGTTACCATCAAAATACCAAATATAGCTAAAGTAATTAACAGCTCTAATAAAGAGAATCCTTGTTTATTTCTCCTAATATTATTTTTTAGAGTATTTATAACTGTTTCCAATTCATTAATAAAAACTAATATTATTTAAAACTACCTCGTCTAAAAACAGTAAAAATTCTTTTTTCATATTTGTCAGCCGAGCTTCCTATAGAATCCCATACTATAATCACTTTTACGTTATACTGATCTGAAAATGTTGTTGTTTGAATTTGAATCTGCTGGCAGACATTCATATCTGTAATATATCCTACCTTATAAAAAAGTCCATCACAATTATATATTTCGCCTGCTGCTGGACTTGTATCTTTTATTATTCGTGCATGCTGAACAGAAGAAATATCCAGCTTATAGTAACCCGCTATATTGGTAAGATCATTTGTTTCTATTTTACCTGGCTGTTTCATAAAATCCATAGCTTCAACTCCAATTTGAACCGCAACATCCTGCATTTCATTTCTGCGTACATATTTAATAGTTTTCAAGCTCAAACTTGTAATAACTACCATACCTGTGGCAACAACAGCTAAAGCTATCAAAGCCTCAACCAGACCCATTCCTCTTTCTTTCTTTTTAATAAAATTTAAAAACTTCTTCATTTTTATATAAATTATTTTATCTTAATAGTTCTTTCCGTTCTGCTTACAATAATCTCTCTTCGTTTGCTAACCGCACCACCTGTATTTACAGTAATCGTACAATTAGAGTCCGTACCATTCACACTCTGATTTGCGTTAGTAAATATAAAATCCCCAGTTACATGATTAAACTTAATAATAGAGTATCTATTAGAACTATTATTACAACTAGAAACAGTTACTCCAGATGATTGTGCTGATTTCACATTTTCTGAAAAACAACCCTGAGAATCATTACATTCCCCCCACTTAATATAATTATTTGAATCATTAGTAATTTCTATATAATAAGCCCTAGGAGTATAACCACTTTCGGTAACAACATTGTTTATAGCATATCTTCGTGCCTTTCTAAGCTGTAACATGAGCTCTTTTGTTGTATTTGATACAATTATCGTCTGGCGAAAATTGATCACACCATATACCGCAATTGACATCATTAAACCAATTATTGACAACACCACCAAAAGCTCAAGAAGGGTATAAGCTTTTTCTTTCTTTGTAAAAAACAATGATTTATAAAAGTTCATTTCTAATACGTTTATAAAAATCTACATTTATTTAGATTATTGTACTATATAAAAAGAAAGTTTCAAATATAAAATTCTAACTACATAATTTATAAAAAATTTCTTCAATTTTACTGCTGTAAAAAAATGAAATGATTGTACCAATCGATAAAAATAGTCCAAAAGGGATTTTAAGACCTCGTATTTTTCCCTTATACAAACCCCATATAATCCCTATCAAAGCTCCAGACAATACTGAAATATAAAAAGCTATGATAAACCTCTTAAATCCAAGTAAAAGTCCCATTAGTACTACTAATTTTAAATCTCCGCCTCCCATACCTTTTTCTTTAGTTAAAATAATAACAAGTAATATGAAAAGACCACCTAAAATACTAGATAATAAGTTCCATAAAATATTAAATTCTCCCCAAATTGATAAAAAAGGGCAACTTGGGTAAAAATACATAACTGTAGCAAGAATTACATCACACAGAAAAGCAAAAATAATCGATGGATAAATAGCTTTATTTAAAATGATTTTATGTTTCACATCATATAAAGCAAAAAAAAGAAATAAAGACATGATAAATCCAACAAAAACACTATAAATTAATGATATAAACACATCTGAAATGCCGTTTATATGCATCTTACTTAAAACATGCAAACCTGAGGCAAAAAAGAGGATTCCATTAAGAAATTCAACTATTGGATACTGCCATGAAACTTTAGTTCCACAATATCTGCATCTTCCTTTTATCAAAATAAAAGATAATATTGGTATTAAATCAATAGGATTTAAAGTATGTTTACAAATAGGGCAGAAGGACCTTTTTTTTATAAAATCTATCTTTTTATAGGTTCTTATTTCTAAAACATTTACAAAACTACCAATAGATAATCCTATTATAAACAAAATTCCTAATACCCAATAATTCAAAAACATGTTTTGTTATGTAAAATTTACGAAAAAGCCCCTTATAAAAAAGGGGCTTTTTAGTTAATAAAATCAAGTTTACATATTACCCGCCTTATATAAATCACTACTTCTTTCTAGCACAACATTTAAATCATATGCCTTTGCTGTCCCACGATAACAGAAATAAAATCTACCACTTTGAATTTCAGGACCTGCAGTAGGAGCATCACAAGCAGAAGCTACTGCGGTAGGAGTTGGATCAAAAACTACTTTAGATTCTACTTTCTCACCACCACTACAAGCAGTATCACATGAAGTTCCTGCACCTGTACCACAAGCACAAATAACTATCACACCTTTAGTAGAATCCTTAGTTAATCTAATACCAGTAGTAGGATATTGATTATGCTTTTCGTTATAAGATTCTAATGATAATTGTATATCTCTTACCAAAGCTTTCCTCTGAGTATCTCTATTAACTTCCTGAACAATTCTAATACCTCCAACAGCTAGCGATAATAAAATACCTATTATAGCTAGTACTACTAACAATTCAACAAGAGTAAAACCTTTTTGTTTTTTAAAAATGGCCATTTTAAATTTAAATAAAATATAAATTATTTTTAAGCTACTACTTCTGCTAGTCCATAAATAGGCATATATACAACTAACGCCAAAAATCCTACTACACCACCTACAATCAATAAGATAATAGGTTCCATAAGCTTTGTCAAGTTTGAAGTCATATTATCAACTTCAGTTTGATAGTACTTTGAAATGTCTGCTAGTACTTTATCCAAATTTCCAGTCGTTTCACCTGTTGCGATAATTCTACTTACAATAAGGGGAAAAACCTCTGCTTTGGAAATCGGAACTGCAAGCGGAACACCCTTTCCAACCTCCTTTGCAGCAAAATGTATAGCACTTTTAAAATGCACATTAGAAAGAGCACCTGCAACTATATTTAAGGCATCAATAATAGGGATACCGCTTTTTATAAGCATAGATAGAAGTCTTGAAAATTCAGCCACCTGCACTTTTTCATTCAGTTTCCCGAATATAGGCACCCGTAAAAGAAACCGATCCATAACACTCCTGCCTGATGGGGTAGAAGTATAATATTTCAATGAAATTACACCAGCAAGTACAAAAAATAACAGTGCCCACCAATATGAAACAAAAAATTTGCTTGTATTAACTACTAATTGAGTAATCCAAGGCAGTTTTCCACCAAAATCCGCATAAAGATCTTCAACAGCTGGAACCATGAATAGCATAAGAAGAGTAACCACAACTATTATCGCAACGAATATAATAGCAGGATAAATCATAGCTCCTCTTACCTTTGATTGAAAATCTTTCTGCTTTTCAAGATTTTCAGCAACCTTCTGAACCATCTCAACTAAATTACCGCTTTCTTCTCCCGCAGCAATTAAATTTAACTCCACATCAGTATATATCCCTTTCTGCTTAGCTAATGCTTTTGATAACTTACTTCCTCCCTCAACTAGTTTAATGACATCCTCCAAAGATTTTCGAAAAGGTACATTTTTCTCCTGGCTAGCTAAAACCTCCAGCGCCTGCAACAAAGGCAACCCCGCTGAAAGCATGGTAGCAAACTGCTTGGAAAAAATTACTCTGTTAGTTAAAGGAATTCCTCCAATTTGGAAATTCAAAATATCTCCTAATCCAGTTTTCAGCTTTTCATCTACATGAACAACTACTAAATTCTTTTCATGCAGGAAATCAACTACTTCATTCCTTGTTTTCGCTTGATAATCTCCCTTAACAGATTTACCTGTATTATCAACTGCTAAATATTCATATAAAGGCATATTAAACCTAATTAAAAAATAATGTATAAATAACTTTTAACTTTTATTCTTAATTCTTAATTTTTAATTGTACTTTCTACATTGTACATTGTAGACTGTAGATTGTTAAATACTCTTACTTCCTTACGAGTCTTAATACCTCTTCTGGTTTAGTCGTATTATTTTGTGCCTCTTCTAATGTAATTTTCCCTTCTCTTACTAAATCAACTAATGATCTTTCAAGGGTAATCATTCCTACATCTGCACTTGTTTGAATAATATTATCTATCTGATATGTTTTATCTTCGCGGATAGCATTTCTTACCGCAGATGTTCCAACCAATACCTCACAAGCAACTCTTCTGCCTCCTCCTATTACAGGTACTAATCTTTGGGAAATAACACCTTCAATAACATTTGCAAGCTGCATTCTTATCTGAGACTGCTGGTGTTCAGGAAAAACATCTATTATACGATCAATTGACTGAGAAGCACTATTTGTATGCAGTGTCGCAAAAACCAGATGCCCTGTCTCAGCTCCAGTAATAGTTGCTGCTATAGTCTCAAAATCTCTCATCTCTCCAACAAGTATTACATCAGGATCTTGTCTTAAAATATTTCTTAAAGCAATCTCCCAAGAATGGGTATCTTGATGTAATTCTCTTTGATCAACAAGACTCATAGCTGGAGTGTAAATATATTCTATCGGGTCTTCAATAGTAACAATGTGTCTTGGATCTCTTACATTTATCTCCTGGATCATAGCAGCCAAAGAGGTGCTTTTACCATGTCCAGTTGGACCTACTACTAGAACTAAACCCTGTGGTAATTGTGTAAATTCATTTAAAATTTTTGGCAGATACAATTCTTCAATTGAACGTATTTTGTTTGGAATTAATCTAAATGCAGCTGCTAAATTTCCCCTTTCATGATAAGCATTTATTCGAAATCTTGCTTTACCTTCATGTGAATAGGATAGATCAACTTCTTTATTTACTTCCAAGAGTTCCTTTTTCTCATCATCTAAAATTTCGTAAATTAAATCCTTCGCTCTCTTTCCTGTAATGATCTCTGAACCTAACTTCTTTAAACTGCCGTCAACTCTAAGATATATTGGATATCCAACTGTTATATGCAGATCTGATGCATCATGCCGTATAGTTTCTTCTAACAAATCGAGCATTTTCATACTATCTGTCTGGATAGTTTTTACCACCTTTTCATCATTACTAGAAGGCTGGTTTTCCGCTTTAGTTAATGGTGATAGATTTGAAACTGTAGGTTGTTCCTTAGGTGTATTTAGTCCAGTATTATCTTGGCTATCTAAAGGTGAAACTTTTTTCATTACCATTTTTTATTAAATTTAAATATAAAATATTATATGTTAATATCCAAATTATCTCTGCTGAACTCTCAATACCTCTTCTATAGTAGTAATACCTTCTAGAGCTTTCATAAATCCGTCTTGTACCATTGTTATCATCCCTTCTTCAACAGCTCTCCTTTCAATTTCTAATGCTGATCTATGTTCCATAATTAATTGCGCACTCTTTTCGCTAACTTTCAAAACTTCAAAAATACCGCACCTTCCGGTGTAACCTGTATTATTACATTGACCGCATCCTTTGCCTCTATATAAAATAACTTCTGGTATACCTCTTGCTTGCTGCTGTCTTTCTATTTCACGAGGAGGAATTTTAGTTGTATCCAATGTACTTACCTGTCCAGGTCCAGCAATATTAGATACATTTTTAGGATATGAATACATATCAAATCCCTTTAGTCCTGCCATTATCCTATGAATAGTCTTGACCACTTCATCACTTGCTTTATATGATTCTTTACATTTATCACAAATAGTTCGCACTAATCTCTGGCCGACAACAACATTTATAGTTGACGTTAAAAGGTAAGGTTCAATATCCATGTCTAATAAACGAGGTAATGCTCCTGCAGCACTATTCGTATGTAGAGTTGAAAGAACTAAATGACCCGTTAAAGAAGCACGAACAGCCAAATCCGCTGTCTCCTGATCTCTTATTTCACCAACCATGACTATATCTGGATCCTGTCTTAAAATAGATCTTAAACCTTTTGCAAATGTTAATCCGACATCTACATTTACTTGTACTTGGTTTACACCTTCTACTTTAATCTCAACAGGATCTTCAAGTGTAATTATGTTTACATCAGGAGTATTTTTTATCACCAAAGAACTCGCTAATGTTTGAGTTTTACCGCTGCCTGTAGGCCCAGTTACTAATATTATCCCCTCAGTAGCGTTCAACGATTCTCTATAAAGTTTATAAGCAGATCCTCGAAGCCCGGTTGCTTCTAATTTCATAAGTCCTCCTCCTTTTTCCAATAGACGTATAACTACTTTCTCTCCGTTAACTGTAGGCATAATTGACACTCTTAAATCTACTTCTTTTACCCCTACTTTAATCTGGAAACGCCCGTCTTGTGGAATCCTGTGTTCATCAATCTTCAAATTCGAAAGAATTTTTATTCTAGAAACAATTGGAGCAATTAATTTAACAGGTAATTGAAGCCTCTCCATCATAATCCCATTTATACGAAACCTTATAACCAACCTTTTTTCTCTAGGCTCAATATGTATATCAGAAGCTTTAAACTTAACAGCATATTCAAGCATCATATTTACAATTCTAGATACTGGAGCACTAGCTATTGTACCTTCAACTTCACTTATATCCTCGATACCCTCTTCAATCTTTACAACTCCTTCACCTGCTTCTTCAACAGCCTCAGATACTTCTGTTTCCATCCTTCCGGCATATTTAGTATCCAACATAGATTTAATATCTGAAGGGCTTGCAAAATAAGCTCTGATATTTTTATTTAGAATGCTTTGTAAAAAGTTAACCCTTTGAATATCAAGTGGGTCAACCATACCTAAATGAGCTACTTGAGGATCATCTTTAAAAAGTATAGCTTGATGTGTCTTTGCAGCATCATAATTTAACTTGGTTAAAATCTCCCTAGGAATATCCAATTCACCTAAATCAATAAACGGTATTCCATATGAATCTGCTTTTGCTTGTACGATCTCTTTTTCTTGAACCCAGCCTTTATTTTTAAGCAGTTCTTCCTCACTTCCTTTTTGAGACGCCACTTCAAATTTAATCTGTTCTAATTGTTCATCTTGGATCTTACCTTTATCGCGGAGTATTTCAGCAATTGTTCTTCCTTTATAATCCTCCAAAGAAATATTGGCTGGTATATTTGATCCAGATCCATTACTTTGGACAATAGTTGAACCCACAGATCCCATTGGCACAACATTTTGACTCGCATTTTGCACTTTACCACCATTGCTTGTATCATTTGGAATCATAGGGCAGATTGATAATTTAAAATACTTCTATTAAAATAGCTTAATCGTTATTATTAAATATAATTAAAAATAGAATTATTGTCAATGGAACAAAATATTAAAAACATTTTAGAAAACATCTCCAAAAAAAAATCCTATTCAACTATATTGATATCACACAAAAGACTAGAAAAACAGCTTGAAATAATAGAGATATTTATAAGGAAATTGCTGACAATACCAAAAGAAAAATCATACAAGACACATCCCGATGTATTTGGTATCTGGCCTGAAAATATAATAGGAAGATCTATAAAAATTGGCCAGATTCACGAACTTATAAGAGAAACTCAATTAAAACCATATATAGCTAAAGTCAAAATTGCAATTATAACCTGTGCAGAAAAGATGACTGAAGAAGCACAAAATGCTATGCTAAAAACTTTGGAAGAGCCTCCGCAAAACACTATTATTTTAATAACAACTTCTGATACAAATAAACTATTACGTACTATTATCTCTAGATGTCAGGTTCTAGATATCCTTGATATCTTAAAAGATAAAATAAACAAAACCTTTATAGAAAATCTATTAAATTCAAATATAGTTAATAGATTCAAAACAGTAGAAAGTTTATTACAAAAAAAAGATAAAGCTGAAGTATATGAAGAAATAGACAGTCTTCTTGAGAATCTTCTCAATTTCTTTAGAGATATATTAATTCAAAGAAAAAAAGGTTATAAGAAAATAATCGAAGCTATAAATTTAATTGAAGTGACCAAAGATGCAATAGAAAATAATGTTAATTCTAGATTAGCATTAGAAAACCTAATGATAAATTTACCTCAAAAAAGGGAAAGACTTTAGCGAACTATCTATCTTTAACTAACTTTTTTGTAAGTATAATCTTAAACTTAAAATAGTACACAATAATGTACAAGTATACTGTATACAGAATACATGTACAACATATTGTATTTAGCAAACTGTATATTATATAAAATGTAGTATTCGGATAAAATACATTCTGTTTGGACACTTGAAATAAATCCATAAAAACACTAAAATTAAATGTTAAAGTTTAAGATAAAAAAATAGATTTTATATTAGCTCTATCAGTTTGAATTAACTATAAAACAGTTGTTATATGAAAAACAAAGACACTTATGATGCTTCCAAAATAATAGTTTTAGATCAATTAGACGCTGTCCGCAAGAGACCAGCTATGTATATTGGAGACACATCTTCTTATGGCCTTCATCATCTAGTAATCGAAATTGTCGATAATTCAGTAGACGAAGCTCTAGCTGGATACTGTACAAAGATAGAAATCATTTTAAACAAAGACGGTTCATTTACAGTTATTGATAACGGGAGAGGAATTCCAGTTGATATGCATAAATCAGGAAAACCTGCCTTAGAGGTTATCATGACAACGTTACACTCTGGAGGAAAATTCGATAGTAAAAGTTATAAAGTAGCTGGCGGATTACATGGAGTTGGACTCGCTGTAGCAAATGCATTGTCTATTAAGGGCATAGTTGAAGTAAAAAGAGACGGCAAAACTTACTCACAAGAATATTCTGAAGGTAAAGTAAAATCAAAGTTAAAAGTTATTGGAAAGACAGAAGAAACCGGAACCAAACTTACATTTAAACCTGATAACAAAATATTTGAAGATACAAAATTTAGTTTTACAAGACTTATAAAAAAGTTTAGGCAGTCTGCATTTTTAAATGGTGGATTAACTATAATTATAAGAGACGAAAGAGATGAAGAAGATAGAGAAAAAAATGTAAGGAATTCACCTAGGTATTATAAATACCACTTTGAAGGCGGTATAAAATCTTATATCAAAAGTCTTAATAGAGATGAGAAAAGAGTCAATGAAAATATATTTTATGCAAATAAATTCGTAGGTGATATAAATGTCGAGGTAGCACTTCAATATATAAATGATCTACAAGAGAACGTCCTACCTTTTGCAAACAATATATATAACCCTGAAGGAGGAACTCATTTAACTGGATTTAGAACAGCTTTAACAAAGAGCCTAAATGACCATCTAAATCAAATATCTCCCGAAAAAGAGAAAGATATAAGGCTTTCAGGAGAGGATGTAAGAGAAGGTCTCACAGCAATTATATCTATAAAATTACCTGATCCCCAATTTGAAGGCCAGACTAAAATAAAACTTAATAATACTGAAGCTGCACCTGCCGTAAGAAAAGTTGTAGAAGAATCTCTGAAGAATTATTTAGAAGAAAATCCTCAAGATGCAAAAGCAATTGTTTATAAAATACTCCTTTCTCACAAAGCAAGAAAGGCAGCTAAAGCAGCAAGAGAAGCTATTGTTAGAAAAGGCGCTTTAGAAGGAGGAACTTTACCTGGTAAATTAGCAGACTGTTCAGTAAAAGACCCATCAAAAAGTGAGATTTATATTGTAGAAGGGGACAGTGCCGGTGGATCTGCTAAGCAGGCAAGAGATAGATATAATCAGGCGATTTTACCACTATTTGGTAAACCCCTTAACAGCGAAAAGTATAGGATTGATAAAGTTCTTCAAAACGAAAAATTAAAAGACTTGATTGTAGCCCTTGGATGCGGAATCGGAGATACTTTAAATTTGGATAGATTAAGATACCATAAAATTATTTTAATGGCTGACGCTGATGTAGATGGTGCGCATATTATTACTCTTTATCTTACACTTTTTTTTAGACATCTGAGAACTATTATTGAAAAAGGTTACCTATATGTAGCACAACCTCCTTTATATAAGATAGAAGTGAGTAAAGATGAAATATATTGGATTAAGAATGATGAAGAAAAAGTTGTGTTAATAGAAAAATTAAAGAAAGAGAAAAAAAATTATAAATCAATACAAAGATTTAAAGGTTTAGGTGAGATGAATATCGAACAACTGTGGGAAACTACAATGAACCCTGAAACAAGAACTCTAAAACTTATCAAAATTGAAGATATGGAAGAAGCAAGCAGAACGTTTGATATCTTAATGGGAAATGAAGTACCGCCTAGAAAAAAATTCATTCAGACTAATGCAAAACAAGCCCAATTAGATATTTAAAATTAACATTAAATTAGTGGAAATTAAAAATAAAACCAATAAAGAAATAGTCCAAGAAAACTTTGTTGACGCCAAAACTATTGGCAGTAAAGGCATAACATATAAAACAATAGGAACGACCCTCCAAGCTTTATCTGTCCAATTAGATGAGAATGAACACATCTACAGTGAAGCCGGTAAAATGAGTTGGATGACAAATAATATTGAAATGACAACACATGGGCAAGGCTGTAATAAAATGTTTTCAAGATTTTTCACGCAGGAATCAATATTTGTAAATAAATTTACCTGCACAAAAGGAACAGGAATAGTAACATTTACAACAGATAAAGCTGGTAAGATAATATCAAAATATTTAAACGAAGATTCTCGAGGCGTAATATTTCAAAAAGGAGCATACCTTTGCAGTGAAGAAGGAGTTGAAAGAAGTATAGCTTTAACTAAAAAAATAAGTACTGGATTATTCGGTGGAAAAGGATTTATCCTCCAAAAAGTAAAAGGAATAGGATATATTCATTTAATTGCAGATGGAGAAGTAGTAATGTATGAATTGAAAGAAGGACAGGAAATAGCTGTTGATCAGGGTAATCTGGTAGCTTATGAAGAAACAGTTGATTTCGATATCCAGACTATAAAAGGGCCTTTCAATTGGTTTTTTGGAGGAGAAGGTATTTTCGTTGGAGTTTTAAAAGGTCCTGGTAAAGTATGGCTGCAGACAAGAAAGTTTAGTCTTGGAGAACTTACATATAATAGAAATTACAGAGGTAATAATTCTTTACCTAGATTAACTTTAGGAATAATTATTGGTCTATTGTTCTTTGGGTGCACCTTTCTTGGAGTTTTAATTGATTTATTATCAAAAAGATGATCGAATTGTTGTTTACGGGATTAATAATTGTTATATCAAGTGCTGTTTCAGCAATAGTCGTAGTATTAGCTGTATATTTTTTAATAACAAAACAGCGTTCTTCTAAAATTAAAAAAGAAAATACTAAGTTTTCTTTAAATGACCAAAAAGAAATACAATAAAAAATTAATTTTAAATTAATTTGAATTATGGATACTGGACAAATTAATATTAACGAAAACAAATCGCTGGAAAGAGAAAATATAGTACACACACCTATTACAGATGAGATGAAATCTAGTTATATAAATTATGCAATGAGTGTCATAGTTATGAGAGCTCTGCCTGATATAAGAGATGGTTTAAAACCAGTTCAGAGAAGAATATTATACTCAATGTATAAACTTGGAATATTACCCAGCCGATCATACAAAAAATCAGCTCGAACCGTAGGAGATGTTATAGGCAAGTATCATCCTCATGGAGATACATCTGTATACGATGCACTTGTTAGAATGGCGCAAGAATTCTCGCTGCGTTATCCGCTTGTTGATGGTCAAGGAAATTTTGGTTCAGTAGACGGTGACACAGCTGCAGCCATGCGATATACCGAATCAAGACTCGCAAAAATTTCTATGGAACTTTTAAGGACACTTGATAAAAACACAGTTAACTTTATACCTACTTACGATGGAAGCTATAAAGAACCAAAAGTTCTACCATCCCATGTACCTAATTTATTAATAAATGGATCTGATGGTATAGCTGTAGGTATGGCAACAAAAATACCTCCACATAATTTAGGTGAAGTATCTCTTGCAATTATAGATATGATAAAAAGAGGAAATAAATGGGAACCGAACGGCAACCAAATAAACCCATCTACTTATATCGACAAAATAAAAACAATAAAAGATTTAGCTAACTTGCCTTTAACTAGATTTCCAAGATTTGAATCAGATATAAGAATTGATGAAATAATGGAATTTATTCCAGGCCCTGATTTTCCCACAGGAGGTTCTATTTACGATAGGAAAGAAATAGAAAACGCTTACGCAACAGGCCGTGGAAGAATTCTTATGAGAGCAAAAGCTAGTATCGAAGAATTAAAAGGTGGGAAATTCAGCATAATTATCTCGGAAATACCTTACCAAGTGAATAAAGCAAGACTTGTAGGTAAAATTGCAGATCTAGTCAAAAATAAAAAGATAGAAGGAATTTCTGATATAAGAGATGAATCAAATAAAGATGGAATGCGAGTTGTTGTTGAAATTAAAAGAGACGGCAAACCAAAAACTATTCTCAATAAACTATATAAATTTACAGAAATGCAGAAAGCTTTTAACGCAAATATGCTTGCATTAGTAAATGATGAACCAAGAATTTTAAACATAAAAAGAATTCTAGAACTATTTATTGAATACCAGCAGAAATTAGTTATCCGCATGAGTGAATACGATCTTGCCAAATCTCGTGAAATGGAACATATTCTTGAAGGTCTAATGATAGCTTTAGAACATCTAGATGAAGTTATCGAAACTATTAAAAAATCGAAAGATGCAGAAGTTGCTAAAACAAACCTCATGAAAAAGTTTAAACTTAGCGAAATCCAAGCTCAAGCCATCTTGGACATGCAGCTTAGAAGATTAGCCGCCCTTGAGAGACAAAAAATAGAAGAGGAGTATAAACAAATAAAGATAAAAATAGAAGAGTTGATTGCTATTTTAAAAACACCAGAAAGAATTTTGGACATAATAAAACAACAGATATTAGATATAAAGAAGAAATATTCAGATGATAGAAGAACTAAAGTATATAAAGGAAAAGTTGATGAGTTTTCAGAAGAAGATCTAGTTGCTTCAGAGGAAGTAATAGTAACCATAAGCGAGCAGGGTTATATTAAAAGAATAAAAGAAAACATTTATAAGATCCAGAAAAGAGGAGGGAAAGGTAAAATCGGTATGACAACAAAAGAAACCGATGCGGTAGCCAACATTTTCAGCTGCAATACGCACGATGATATATTATTCTTCACAAGCAAGGGAAGAGTGTTTCAAATTAAAGTATTTGACATTCAGGAATCTGGAAGAACAGCTAAAGGACAAGCTATTGTAAATCTTATCAATATTGACCAAGACGAACTCGTAACCAGTATTTTAACACGGTCAAAGAAAGGTATCCTTGAAAAAGATGTTATTCAAGAAAAGCAGGAAAAACAAGAAAAAGAAGGAAGTATTTATAAATATCTTTTTATGTCAACAAAGAAAGGTCTTGTTAAAAAAACATTAATTTCAGAGTTCGACTATATTCGTGCAAGCGGTTTAATTGCTATTAAATTAACAGCTGATGATGAACTTAAGTGGGTAAAACCAACCACAGGTAATAACGAATTAGTTCTTGTTTCAAAGATGGGAAGAAGCATCCATTTCCATGAAAAAAATGTTCGAGATACCGGGCGGGCAACTATGGGTGTCAGAGGAATTAGATTTAAAAATAAAGAAGATGAAATAATATGTATGGATGTTATAAGAAGAGAAGAAGATTTTATACTAACAATTTCTGAAAACGGTTTCGGAAAGATGACTTTAATTAAAGAATATCCGCTTCAAGGTAGAGGAGGGCAGGGTGTTTATACAGCGAGAGTTTCCAATAAAACTGGCAACCTAGCTGCTGCTCGTATTATGGACCATCCTGAATCGGAATTATTAATCATGAGCATTCATGGACAAATCGTAAAAATACCTAACAAGGAACTTCCTCGAAGAAGCAGACAAACCGCTGGAGTAAGACTTATGAAGTTGAATAAAGCTGATAAGATAGCTGCTATAGCGATAATTTAGATATGAGATAGTCAAGATATTCTCCCCTGACAATACACTGACTTTTACTTGACAACACAGTCAGGTATTTATATAATTTACCCAAAGTTTTTAGAAAAGTAGAAACTTGGTAGATAAAATCATCACACAAAATTACAAAAAATATAAAGATGGTTATAGAAGAACCTTTATTAAGGAATTTTTAAAACAAATAGAACAGAGCGAATCATTTACTATTTTCGGTATGCCTGAAACAGGAAAGAATGATCTATTTCAGAACTTTGCTAAAAACAAAGTTTTTTGGGAATCTATCTTCCCCGAAAAAGAATGCAACTTTTTGATAATTTACATCGATTTGAAAAAACTTCTTGATGTGTCTCCCTTAGGTTTCTATAGATTATTTTTATACACAATCTATAAAACAACATTAGATAATATTAAAGAAAAATCGACTATTGAACAAATAAAAAACATCTATACTCAAACTAGCGAGAAAAAAGAATTATTTTCAATATTTGAATCATGTGAAGAAATAATTAAGATAGTAATAGAAAAAACTAATTTAAAATTATGTATATTAATCTACGATATAGCTACCATATCTTCATTCAAACAACAATTCTTCAATTCACTAAAAGCACTAAGAAACGTTAATGTATGGAAAATAATATTATCTTTTGCAAGCGACAGTAACATTCTAAGAATAATGGGTCCAGAATTACTTAGTGATTTATATAATCTAATACGAAATAAAAATATTTGGTTAAAATTACCTAGCTATAAAGATTCGATACTAATAATGGAAGAGTGGGAAAGAGAAAATAATTATCGAATACCTAAAAAGGTAAAAAATATAATTTATAGAATCGCCAATGGCCATCCAGGATTTATGAAGTCAATTAATAATATATATCAAGAAAAAAAAGATATCTCTTGTCTTTATGATATTAAGAAATTATCAAAACAGTCATCTATCATAGCAAGGGGAGATAAATTTTGGACTAAACTCAATAATGGAAATAAAAACATATTAATGAAATTGGTAAATGATCCAAGAATTAAAGTTAAAGCTGAATATCTAAATAAAACCGGCATTATTAATAAAGAAAATAAAATGTTTTCTCAGATATTAGAAGAATATATAAAAAACAAATCGTTATTGAATGATAAGAAAGATACTAATACTAAAGAGAATGATGGCACATTTATAGATATAAAAACTAAAACAACATATATTAATAATCAAAAACTAAAAGATGAGCTAACAGATAGTGAATTTAAGATATTATTGCACTTATATAATAGTAAAGGAAACATTGTAAGTAAAGATGAAATAGCAAAAATACTATGGAAGAATGAAGCTATAAAAAAATATTCTGACTGGGCAATAGATAAAACAATATCACGCTTAAGGATAAAAATCGGAGATTCCGCTAAAAATTCGACATTTATTGAAACTCTAAAAGGAAGAGGACTGAGACTTCTAAAATAAATTATTCAAAACTTTTTTGATATATCCCAAATACTGCCATTTACTAATATGGCAGAACTAGAAGAAACTACTTTAATAGATGAACAAACTGAAACAGGATATGTCAAATTTGATCCGTATCTGCTAGAAGTATGTGCTAGTCCTGAATTACAAAGACACCTCAGACCTCCAGGAACATTAGCAGAAGCCTTGGATCTAGCTAGAAGTTATCAACCTGGATCTCAGGATTTTGAATATCTCAAACTACATTTTCCTGAAATTGATCAAGCTAACCTTACGAAAACTATCGAAATATTAATAGAAAGAACCAAGTTAGTATTTGGTGAAAAAATTGCTTACGTTTTAGAATTAATTTTGAATGGTGGTGAAAGCTATGATTCACTACCCCTTAGTATTTATAACAGAATGCTTTCAAAATCACTTCGTACTACAGGTGTAGATTCCGAAGCTGGAAGGTTAAAAAGCCAAAAAGAAGAGATAGTAAATGCAATTACATTCAGAATTTGTCAGGCTGCAAGACTTATGCTCTATGTAGTATCCTATGATCCATATCCAGATCGTGATAAACAATGGTTTGGATGTCCTGTCAACCCCCATGAGTTTTTAACTTGCATTATTTTTACAGCCTTAAATACTCCTTTACTACGACGGTTTGATTCTGTTCAATCAACTAGAAAACAAGTATTCACAGATAACTATTTAAGTACTCTAGCTTATCACTCTTCGTTAACAAGTTCCGACTCAGCTGTTGTGGTAGAAGCAGTTTTAGATACAATACAAACTAGAACAAAGCTTGAACATTTAAGAGATAATTGGAGTATGGGAGGAGAACTTAGAGAAGATAATTTATTTGGAGCTCTTCCGGGAAATTTACTAAAACTAAAAGACGAAGAAAGAATGGAACTCTTAAGCCATATTAGACATGCGGAAAGTTTAACGGCAATTGCAGTTGATACCATAACTACGCTAACTACTGAAGAGTTAATCGAAGCAATGTACAAGGGGGATGAAGAAACAGTTGTTGTATCTATAAGTTCTACACAAACAGAAAGACTTATAGAAGAACATGGGAGAGGTGTAACTTTTATAGAAAAACCTATATATGGAGCAATATTAGAAGCAAGACTCGCCTTTTTTGAAATAAGTATTTTATCACAAGGATGGATTGATGGTGTTCTGATCGATTATGTACTTGATGAATCTCTACATGTTATGTGTCCTTATAAATATCATAGAGCAAAAGTAGTAACTTTCGATGCCATGGCATTTAATGTTGAAGGACATCAAGTTGAAACAGGTCCATGGACAAATGAAAATGTTGTACTTACTTGGGCAATTGCTATTTATATACAAAGATTATCACAACTTTTTTTACAATATTCAGATACCGAAACACAAAACACAATACAAATCCTTGGATGGGTAGCTGCTAGACCTAAAGGATTATACTCCCAATTTGCAAAGTCTCTTGACTTAGGAACAGAATTCCCTCCACATCGTAATCCCTTGAACTATCTTGCATGGAGAAATCATTTAGGAGGATATCGAGATCCAAATATGTATTCATTTGATATGATGGGTACTATATTAGTTTTGTCTTTCCCTCCAACTAACGAAGGGATAACTCATGTAAACACTTTCTTTCAGAGAATGTTTGATGCCTGCCCTTATACTGTCGAATTATATACTCATTTTAAGTATGCAAAAGCAACTGAACTTTCATTATATTTTTCTATTCATAGAGCTCTAGTAGTAAGTTCCAAGCCTCTTAATCTTAGACAACATAAAACTTATGATGTTAACGTCGTGGAACTACATCTACCCGGAGAAGCTAAATACCAAGCTGCTTACTTTGCTCAACACGTCGCTTGGGCTTTCAGTAAATTAGCTATTGATACAACAAGAACATTAGCACAAATATATAATGATCTCTCAGCATTGGTATTTATTTATGCAAGAATGACTGGGGTATCACCACAAAGAGCAGTCGAATTAGTTAACTCTTTTCGCTATCCTTTTACCGTAACTTTTAAAAGTACTACAATTACTGAAGAACATCCAACACCAGTCTTAAGGTTAAGAGAACAAGACCAAGCACCATTAAGAGGAGGCTTGATATTTGATATATTAGCTACACATCTTAATATTGATATTAGTACTAGTGAAGTAATGGCACTTGTTAGATGTGCTCCATCGGTCAAATTAGTAGGGAGAACTAAAGGAGAGATATTACTCTGTCCACCTGATCTTTATTTACCACCCGCATATTTACTATATCAAAAAGCAGGTGATCAACTTACAAAAGTTGTAATAACTACAGATCACAAAAAAATTGTAGAGGCTATGAGAGCTTCAGAACCAACATGTTTAGGAAAAAATGCTACTCAACAGAAAATCGTCAACAAATTAATAGATGATCTAGTTACTTATTTTAGGAGTAATGGCGAAGAATGGTTTTATAATATTTTAAGACAAAATCCAGGTAGATTACTACATCCAATACAAGCCCACTTTAGGGGTAAACCAGAAGATGATGTAGTAAAAAGAATACTTATCTCATTAGATAAGTTAAGTGATGCTCAAAGAGTATTAGGAATAGTACTCCCTATCGCACATAGGTGTGCTAAATACCTTGATATTGTAGATAAACCAGCAACACCTATAATAGATCAAAGTGAATTAATTAACTTAATTACCATCGGAAGTTCAGTAGGACAAACAGTAGAAGAGATACTAGGTCAAAATTTACTTCAACAAATTAAGGATGGTTATATATCTGCGTCTTTCTTATATACATGTGCAATGATAGCCGATAGATTATATACAGGAACAGGAGATCGTCCATCTGAATGGGTAAAAACAGTATTAATTTTTGCTCAGTCTAAAAGGGGTACAAAATTTAGAACAGAATATGAACGTTTATCAAATTCTACTTAATTCTGTCATCTCTATTTACAATAATGACAAAGCACCGAATCATCCTTAAAATAAGGATAATCTCATATAAATAATATTCCGCTATGTCAGAATTCTAATATAAAAATATCAAGCAGTTCTTTTTCCTTTATGTTAAATTTCCACTAGTTCAGAATTTAATTTTTAAAAAAAATACCATGAAAGTTTTTGATTGTTTTAAAATAAAGTCTTTAAAAGAAAGATTAGATTGTTTAGAAAAAAGATATAAAGATCTTGTTAACGATATAGAAAAAGAAAGAGAAAGTATAATATCTGATGAAAACGGTAATATATCTTTACTCCTTGCTGAAAAAGAATTTGTAATAAGACAAATTGAAAAAGCAAAAAACAGAATTAAAATTTCACAAAAACCTAAATTTTTATCAAATATGACTTCGGATAAAATCGAAATCGGGAATCATGTAAAACTTACAAATCATACCCACGATTTAGAAATACACCTAGTTGATTCAAATGAAGCAGAACCTGCTAAAGGTTTAGTATCAGCCGTATCACCAATAGGCAAAGCTGTAATGGGTAAAGGCCTTGGTGAAACAGTACTTGTAAGTATTCCAAAAGGGAAAATTTCTTATAGAATTGCAAAGATATACTAATAATATACAAGTGTAATCTAAAAGAAACTCTAACGTTTAAGACATATAATATTTAATTAATCTTAGTAAATTTAAGGGTAAATAAAGGAAAAATGAAATGCAATAAAATAAAAAACCTAGAAAAACGTCTAATTTGCCTCAAAGATAAATATAATTACTTAACAGATCAGCTAGAACAATCAAGAATTGATGCTAGCAATGATGAAGAAGACCTGGATTATCAGCAGTTAATTGAAGAAAGAAGACTTATTGAAAAATATATGCAAAGATTAACTAAACAGCTGAATACTTGCGAAAGGCCAATTAATAGCTATGGAACTAACCATTCGTTAATTATTGAGACTGGCAATATAATTGTAATAGCTAATCAGGAAAGTAGAATTCGTTTTAGACTCGTAGATGAAGTTGTTTCATCGGATGATAATCAAATATCAATTAGTTCTCCAATAGGAAAGGGTGTCGTAGGCAGAAGAGTAGGGGAGGAATTCATTGTTGAAACACCGAAAGGTAGAACACACTATAAAATAGAGTCTATAGAATAAAATTCCAAGTATATTAGATAATACTGACAAATATTAAAGTTTACAATATGGCGTGAAACTTTAATATTCAAATTCTAATAAATATATTTATAATAATAATTAAAATTACATTTACATATATATAAAGTAAAGCGATTGTTATATTCTATGAAGGTTGATTGAAAGTTACTGTAAAGGATGATATTTTCTATGTGCTCTTTCAGCAAATTTATCGGACGCATGAACATATCTTGTTGTAGTCTGCAAAGATTCATGTCCTAATAAGCGTTGTATGGCTACTGGACTGGCGCCTTTCTCCGCTAAATAAGTAGCAAATCCATGTCTCAAACTATGAGGACTTACTGGTACAATTATCCCAAGAAGTCTTCTATATAAAGATATCCTATTTTGTATATATCTTGCTGAAATTCTTATATTTGATTTGTTATTTAATTTTTTTCTTGTACCTCTTGTTGGTATAAATAAAGCTTTTAGATCGTCTTTTCTAATTTCCAGATATTCATTTAAAAATTTCTTACATCTTTCAGTTAAATATACAAATCTTTGTTTCTTACCTTTTCCCGTAATAAATATTTTTCCTATTTTTATGTTTTTCTTATTTTGACTTAAATCCAAATCCTCAAGATTTAAATTAACAAGTTCTGAAATTCTCATTCCTGTTGAAAATAATAATTCGGAAATTGCTCGATTTCTTTTTGCAACAAATTTTACTTTTTCAAAATCACTTGGAAATTCTACTAATTTAACTAAATCTCCAAATTCAGCAACAAGAGATTCTTTTCTTTCTGTTTTTATTAATTTAATAGAATCTGGAGCTATTGGAGTTTTATAATCGAATTCTATTAAATATCTAAAATATGACCGAAGTGAGGATAACATTCGATTTATCGAACGACTTGATAGACTCCCTTTAACCATTTGACCGTTTTTAGACCCCTTAGGACTCGTTATTCGAATATCGTTGTTACCATAAGGCTTTTCAGGTGTTTCGCCTAAATTATTATTATATATTTCATTTTTTAAAAAACCTTTATAAATTGATATTGTTTTCTTTGATATTTTACTGAATCTTATCTTATTATTAAGTAAGAATATATAAAAAATAAAAATATCTCTTTTATAATTCTTAAGAGTTTCGACACTATAATTATTATTAGTAATTTCTATTAAGAAATCATTTATATGCGGTAAAAAGTTTTTTTTCATATCTTTTAAATTATACTAATAAGTTTATCAAATTTTATTTAATTTTTATATATAACTATTTTTGGGTAAGTACTCATTTGTAAAATAAACAAATAAGTAAAAATAACCAAATATTTGGTGAATCAAAACCCTAATAGGTAATTAATAATAAATAAACCTATAAAGATTAGCTGAGTAATAAAATCATTTTAAATAATATATATATACATATCCTCCACACTTACCCATCAGTTTATACGTATAAGGGTTATTATACGTAATTGTTATATTGTACCTTTTATCATGCTTTCTCCTTTACCTTACTGTTCAAGTTTATTATCATTAGTTACTTAATTGAACAACTTATTACACCCCGTCCTAGTGGCCTCCTACTGAATATGATTATACTGTTTACTCGTAGTATGAATTTTATATGTTAGTATACAAGGTCATTCATTCACATATATAATACTTATTTGTTATGCTCTATAACCTGTACTATATGCATAGTAATAAGTGGTGTTATTCTAAATAGTTATAATTTTATCTTGTATTATTTGAAAATAATGTTACAGTTATTAATAATCTATATTAAATAGGAGCCTATAATAGTAACTATATTTACATTTCAACGGCTTGATCTTCTACTCTTCTCTACATAAAAGAAACTATATTGAACAATTGCAATTGTAGCTATATCATGGAATACAATACTAAAAAAGTTTGAAATTCTTTTTATTAAATACCGACTTTCTACATAATAGGGCCATTAATACCCCATACAGTAAGTTTAAAGAGGAAAAATATTGCAATAAGTAATAATAGAATATATTCTAGATTCATAATAGCTGAAGTCGTTTCTCTTTCTTCCAGCCCTAACCCTAATAATATGTAATAAACAATTGTATATAGCATCGTAGCCAGTTCTACAGAAATTGGCCATATAGAAAGTACTAAAAATAGAGTACACATTATTAAGATAACAGCAAATGTCTCACCAAACAACTGCCTGAAAGATTCTTTTTTAAACCAAAATATATTCAAGGTTAAAATAAAAGTTACAACTAAATATACAATTATTTTGATCGGAATGTTTAAACCAGATCTTAAAATGATCAAAAAAGAAAAGTAGGATCCAAATAAAGTATAAAGAAAATTTGCTGCTTTTGCTGCTTGAGCAAGAGGGATTCTTGAAATATAAGACACATTAAGAATATTTATTGTTAAAATAAGGGTATATATATTAAAAGCATAAATAATAAGAACCAATAAAGATATTGTTTTCTCACTTATTCTCCCTACACTTTGGAAAATGATTAGTTCTAAAAATAATGACTCAATAAATACAATATAAGAAGAATATCCTAAAAGAGTAATAAATCTTATACCTTTAATGTTAAAATCTAAAACCCAATATAATCCAAGAAAGAAGAAAATTGCTGTAATAAAAGCTTTTACTAATTCTTGATCAATATCAATAAATCTCTCCAGATCAACTATTTGAAGTAATAAATATAAAAAAATAAAAATTACAGTTAAAATAAAAGTTTTATTTCTTAAAGTCATCTGTATTAAATTAAATTAAATTAATTTAAATTAATTTTCTTTGCTTTTTTAATGCATTTTTAGTTTGTTTTAGATCGAGATGTTTATAAGCCTTTTCTGTAACAACTCTTCCTCTTGGTGTTCTTTTCAGAAATCCTGCTTTAATTAGATAAGGTTCATATACTTCTTCAATTGTAGAAACCTCTTCAAAAAAAGCAGCTGCAATAGTAGAAACCCCAACTGGTCCACCATCTAAATCCTTTATTATCCATCGCAGTATCTTCCTATCAATATAATCTAATCCTTCTTTATCTACTTCATACATATCTAGTACTTTTTCTACTTCACTCAATTTTATCCTATCAATATTATTAACTTCAATATAGTCCCTTACCCTTTTTAAATGCCTTATTGCTATCCTAGCAGTACCTCTTGACCTTTTTGCTATTTCGTATGCAGCTATAGCATCTATATCCACTTTTAAAATTCCTGCTTTTTGAAATACTATATCTCTTAATTCATCATTGTTATAAAAATCCAACCTTAAACAAGCTCCAAATCTGTTTAATAAAGGGGCACTGATAAGTCCTATACGCGTAGTTGCTCCAACTATCGAAAAATCTTCTAAACCTAATCTTAATGTTCTAGCTGAAGGACCTTTTCCTATAACAATATCAATTGCCTTATCTTCCATAACAGGATAAAGAATTTCTTCAACAGACTTAGGAAGTCTGTGAATCTCATCTATAAACAATACTCCAAACTTAGGTATATTCGTTAGAATAGAGGCCAAATCTCCTTGTCTCTCTATTGCAGGTCCAGATGTAATAAATATTTTTACACCCAGCTCATTTGCTAATACATGAGCTAGTGTTGTTTTGCCAAGACCAGAAGGACCATGAAAAAGAATATGATCTAATGCTTCCTTTCTCCTCTTAGCAGCTTTTATCATTATTTTTAAATTCCTTTTTTCTTTTTCTCTTCCAATAACTTGATCAAAAACCCTTGGTCTTAAGGTAACTTCTAATTCCCTATCAATGTCCGAATTAATTAAATTGTCTTTATTCTCTTTTTGTATCATTTTTATTATTTCTTCTTATTCGATAACAAGTACTTTATTAACTCTTCAATACTTATTTCTTCGATATCTTTTAGCTTTTTCGCATTATCTAATATTAAATAAATATCTTTATTCTTATATCCCAAGCTAATTAATGCTTCTTTCGCTTCATTCAACTTCTTTTGAACTTTTTCATTACTTCTCTCATTTAATTGAAATTCTTTATTAGCTTTATATCCCTTTTTTCTCAATTTATCGTAAAGCTCTAAAACTATTTTATCTGCAGTTTTTATACCTATTCCAGATATCTTTAAATCTATCGATTTCTTCTGTAATACTGCATTTACAATCATTTTTTCACCAAGTGTTGAAACTAGATTTATTGCAGATTTAGGCCCAACACCTGATACTTCTAAAAGCAATTCAAAAATAACTAGTTCATTTATATTCTCAAATCCAAATAATCTTATCTCATTTTCTCTTACATGCGTGTATACATAGAATTCTTTTATTTCACCTATTTTCTGCTTATTATTCTTTTCTCCTAATTCCAGTCTATAACCAATATTTGAGGATTCAATAATAATATACTTATCATTAATAATATTCTTAATTTTCCCTTTAATAAAGCTAATCATAATATTACGTATTTATTTTCCAATTATAGCTCATTAAAAAACTTATGGCGAGCTGAATCTCACTATCGACAGACAAACATTGGACTATTTTTACATAAGATCCGAAACTTATGTTTCTTAACGATTAAATATCTATCTTATGCTTAATATAGTGTGTTATAAACATACCGGCGGATTTTTAATAAGAATTATATTGGAAATTAATTTTTAACTTATACTATCATAGTAAACTCCTTAATCTATACCATCCCGGATTAAATATAACTTTTGAATTTCTAATTAACCAATCGAATAATAATGCTCCTTCGAGCTTAATCCTTTTTGCTACCGTATCGCGCCAAGCCGTGAGAAGGTTAGGCACACGGCGTTCTTTGGGTACTTTCAAAAATACCTCTCATACGAAATCTCTCACCTGAAAAACGCAATATACCCACGTAAGCAAGAACCCGTTCCTTATCACAAGCTTAATACTGGAATATTGGAATTAATTATTTTTACGAAGGCATATAAAATTAACTTTTGTTTCGATAATATACTTTAAAACTTAAATTATTAATATGGCAAAATCCAATAGCCAGAGCATCTGCTGCATCATCTTGTTTAGGAATTTCTTTTAATTTGAAAACCAATTTAATCATTTTTTTCATTTGTTCTTTTGATGCTTTTCCATAACCAGTAAGAGCTTGTTTGACTTGAAGTGGAGTATAATCATAAGTTTTTATATTATTTTGAGCACATGCAAGTAGTACAACACCTCTCGCTTGGGCTACATTTATGACTGTCTTTTTATTTTTAAAATAAAACAAGCTTTCAATAGCAGTAAAATTAGGTTTATAATTATCTATTACCTCGGTAATTTCTTCATATAGTATATTCAATCTTCTAGGTATCTCCAAAGAGGATTTTGTACTAATTATACCGTAATCAACTATTTTTAGTTTTTGTTTATATTTATTATGGGAATTATCAATTACTGCCCATCCAGTTATTGCAATCCCACAATCAATCCCCATAATTCTCATAGTTCATTCTTAATATCTCACTAATCTTTTATAAGTTTACATTAGTCCAAATAGCCACTACATCGTCTAAATCTTCTAGTTCTGTTATTGTTTCCTTTACTTTAGATAGACTCCCTTTAATCTCAACTTTACTTTTTGGTAATTTTATGATTTCAGCCTTCTCAATCTTATATTTACTATCACTTACTTTATTATATATAGCTTTAAAATCTTCTTTTGTTGTTATTATATTTATCTCATCCTCTAGATCCTCTACATCCTTAACACCTATCCAATCCATTATCTCAAGTATTAAATCCTCGTTCTCAATCTTTTCTAATTTATCTAATTTCCTGCCTTTTTCTATAGTCTCAATAATCTTAGAAGGTGATATAACAATTTTACCAAGAGTTTCAAACTGCCACATTAAACTGCCGCCTCCTATATGAAAACCTCTCTTAGTAATTACATTTCTTATATCGCTTATAGTCCTGTTTTTATTATCCGTTAAACAATCAACCAATAACGCTATTCCTTCACTTCCTATTACTTCATATGTTACACTTTCCAATTGTCCACCCTTTTCACTTAATCCCAGTCCTTTTTTAATAGCTCTTTCTATATTATCCTTAGGCATATTTTCTGATTTAGCTTTATCAACAGCTAGTCTTAATAAAAAGTTCATATTAGGAACACCTCCTCCACCCTCCCTTACAGCTATAGTAATTGATTGTGCTAATTTAGTAAATATATTACCTTTTTTAATATCTGCTATTCCTTTTTGTCTTTTTATTTTCTTCCATTTTGAATGTCCTGACATATATTTATAGTTAAAATATTAGATTATCACATTGAAATTTGATCAAACAACCTAATAAACTTGAATAATGGATTTCTAGTAAAAACCGTTAACTAAGCTGATTACTTCATCTCTATTAAATATTTCAATAGTACTTCCCTCCATATTTGCTAGAACTAAATTATTTTTATTGCTAAGAGTAAATTTATCATTAATCTTCTCTGCTAAAAAGCCGTTTAATTCCTCCCCTTCGTAAGATATTATATCTAATATCCTATCCATTAATAAATAACTTCTATCTTTATTATCACTTTTAGTGCATACCTTAAGATTTACTTCAAATCCAAAAAGATCTCGCTTTCTATTGATCAACTCTATCTTTTTAATAGCATCTTGCTTTATCAAATCCTCGTTCACATTATTTATTTCGATTTTAGATGGACCACTCCCATGTATCACAAAAGTAATAAAGTTAGCTAAAAATGTGAATACAGGCATAGTGATTCTTAGAAATCCACTAAAGAAACCTGTTCTACTCTTAGAGGGATCTTGTCCTTTTTTTAAATCCTCTATATATGAATCTAATAATTGCAACCATTTATTTCCTGCTGGTCTGCAGCATAACTGAATAAATATTAAATCATAAGGTAACAAATCTTTTGATAATTCAAAATTCCTATTCTTTTGAACATTTAAAGGATATATAAAGTCTTTACTCGTTTCAAAATCTACATAAATTACATTATCTTCCAAATCCTCCGTAAATTTCTCTCTTGCTTTAGTAACAATATCAAGTTCACAAAATCTAGTCCATTTCTGATCTATAGTTTTATACAGTTTTCTTGGTATAAAAATAAATAAGTTGGTTTTTTCTTTTGTGATCAATATCTCAATTGAAAAATAATATTTCCTTTTGAAATTATCAAAAAAATCTTTATATAAATCTGCTAGAAGCTCCTTTAAATTCTCTTCTTTATCTGCCATAGGAGGAAACTTTAATAGCAGACAAACTCCATCATCAATATATTCATCTACTGCTTTTCTCCTACCGAGTATTTTAAAAAATATATATAGAGAAATAAAAATAAATAAAAATATCAAGATATAATCCGAATATTTATAAAAACTTTTAAAGTCAACAAATTCGAATATATACTTAATAATTTCACTTAATTGTTCTATATAATTAGCATATGTCATAATTTACTCAATTTTTATATTATTACCTAAAATTATAATAACATCTCCAGTACAAAACCAATCAGGCATTTCTCCATCTCTAATCTCTATTTCCTCACCAAAAGATCTTTTTATTGAATTCAATGTATCGTTATACTTATCTTCTTCTCTTGTATATACTGTTGTTTTATCAAAAGCTTGAGCTGCATCTCCTATTCTAATAACATCGATTCCAATATTTCGCAGCCATCTGGCCCTAAAATTCGCAAGTCCTTTAATATCTGTTGAATTGAATACCTCTACTCTTGCTTGTTCCTTGCCTACACTCTTATCAGCAAAAACCTTTTGTATCTCTTTATCAAGGATATCATATATAGGTAAAAAATTCTCTCCATTTGATTGAATTGTATTGCCTCCCATAAAAGACGACTTAATTTCACCACATTTTGAAATTACCAATAACAGTCTGACTATTTCATTCTTCGATAAATTTGTTGTCAAAATATCAGATATATTTTCTAATATCTTTATAGATTTTAGAAATATACTATAGCTAGTTAACTTTTTTAATAATCCTTCTGTTCCTATAATCTGTCTATTTAATTTGTTATCAATACTATCATCATCAGTACGCAAATATGCTAAAAACTGGTCGCTTCTCAAACGGAAATTACCTTTTTCAAGTTTAAATTCACCATTTTTTAAAACAACATCTTTGTCTTTAACATCATAAGGATTATTAACATATATCCCTCCAATCAATTCTGTTAGTTTAATCATGCTGTCTTCATCCAGAATAATATACCTATGTATTTTTACAGACACTAAATTTTCAACACTTTTTGTTAGTAAATAAATCGGAATTTCTTTACTTTCTAAAACACCTTGATTATATACATTCCTTATTTCAGTATATTTCCGAATATTTGATATGTAAACACTTACGTCCGGATTAATATTAAATATCCCTACACTTTTATCTATAGGATCAATCACTAAAATTTGAACAGCATCTATATAACCAAATTCCCCTTCTCTTTTATCAATTCCTACTAACAATATGTTTAATCTATCTTCTGCCCTCCATTCTGTCAATTCTTTCTCATCATCTCTGTATGCTCTTTTAAAACTCAACTTGGCAAATTTATATATACTTACTACCCCAATAACAATAATATAAAAACAGACAATTAGAAATAAAAAGTAAATAATTGTATTTTTCCATTTAAACTTCTTGCATTTTATGTCTTTAATATTTCTATTAAAGGAAAATATACTATTTGTACCTTTTTTACTTTTTCCCTTTACTACTTTATATTTATTTCTCCTTTTTATTCGTGCAAATAAATTTTTTATCATATTATCTTGTTATATTATATACTTCTTGAATGATTTTATTCATATTAAAAACTTCCGAAAATGCTTTGGGAACTCTTGTAACAAAAGACATAATCTTGTTATCTTGTCCGCGTATTCTAATTTTGTAAGCATGTAAAAGCATCCGTTTATAGTTTGTTTTGCTATATACTTTATCACCTATTATAGGAAATCCTAAGAAAGTTAAGTGAACTCTAATTTGATGAGTTCTTCCTGTTATCGGTTTAGCTATAATAAGAGATATATCACCTAATTTACTATTCCTAATATTATCTATGAAGTAAAAATAAGTCGAAGCTAAACGTCCTTTATCTTTGTCTTTACCTATTACCATGAATTTTTTCCTATTTTTAGGATTTCTACCTATAAAATTTGACACAAGCAATTTATTTCTTTTACCTGCAACTGTTCTAAAGTCGCCCTTAACGATAACTAAATAGTACTTATCAACTTCTCGTTTTTCAAATAATCTTGAATAAAACCATAATGTTTTGTCGTTTAAAGCAACCATAACTAAACCCGAAGTATCTTTATCTATTCTATGGATAAGTCCATACTTCCTATTTTCACCTAATTTTGTTAATTTTTTATATTTATAAATTAATCCATTTATTAGAGTATTATTCCTATTAGTTTTTGCTGGATGTACAACTAACCCATTTGTCTTATTTACTACTAAAATATTCTTATCCTGATAAATTACTTCTATTTCCATTTTCTTTGGAATTAACTGGTATCTATTTGGCGCGCTTAAGTACTCTTTGAAATTAATTTCATCCCCAAGTTTTGTCTTGTAGCTGCATTTATAAATTTGCTTTTTATTAACATAAACACTGCCTTTTTTTATATTATTTTGGATACTTGCCCTGCTAAATTTTCTAAGTTTTAAACATAAAAGTATATCTAATCTTTTACCAACATCATTTTTATTTCTTATTTTAAAGACTTTCATTATATTACTTTAAATATTGGCAATCCATTTATATTAACTCTTTTTCATCGAAGTCAACTTTCTTTTTAGAAATGCAAAAATTGAAGGTTTGTTTTTACTATAATTAGTATAAGATGACTCGAAATCTCTATAGGAAAAAATTTTCTTGGTACTTCTATGTAAATTAACTTTCGACTCTTGGAAAAATTCTTTTTGAACCGAATTACTTTTTATGTCTTTAGTAGAATTTAATTGGAGATAATATACAGCAATTAGTATACCTACAAAAACGAATATTAAATATACAACCTGAAGAGTATTTACTTTGCCAATTGTATATTCTGCTTTATCCTTCCAATATTCTGATATTATACCCATCCAACCAAATATAAATAAATAAGATCCGAGTGATATATCCTGCTTTTTAATTTTTACTAAATATCTAATTAGAATCACACATAAAATCAACACAGATATTTCAATAAAATGAATAGGAATTCTATACCTTTGATCATCAGTATAAATAAATCCTATGGGTAAATTTGTTATTCTTCCTATATAGACTTTTTCAATAAAGAACCCAATAATTTGAATAATATGAGCAAAACATATGCCTTCAATAAAAACATTTGTCATTTTTTTCCGAATCCTTTTTATATAGAAATATAAGCTGTACAATAGACCTCCAATTAATAAAGCGCCATAATCCATTCCATAATCCCAGAATTTAAACAAGAACCAAGGCAGTTGCTTTAGCCAGACTCTCTCTGCTCCCGGAATAAAATAGTAAGGGTATATAGACCATGAAATCTTTTTAAATATTCTAATATTTTCAATAATGTAAAATACCCTCCCTGCAACTAAACAAAAAAATATGAATAAAATAATAAAATCAAATATATTGCCATCTTTTAAGTTTAATTTTTCTTTCCTACGCCATAACACAAACCCGAAAACAAATCCCCCTGCGACTTGCATAATAATATATAACGGCATTGTAAAACTTCCTACTCTCAACATAATAACCTTCTTTTTAGTAATATTAAAATAACTCCTGAATATACTATATCAAAAAAGGTGAGACACAAAACAGCTATAAATATATTATCCATTTGATCTGTTAAAAATCCTACAAAAGTAGCTACCATAGAAGCTAGTGATAAAGTTAATGCTACCCAGATCCCGAGTATCCTGCCCCTAAAGTTATCCTCTGTATTTTCATGCATCAAAGTCTGTGCAGGTACCAATAGAAATGGTATAGAAAATCCAATAATAATTAAACTTATACTAGCAAATATTTTATCAATAAATACATTAGAAAGGAAAAATTTCAAAACTGCAATCACCATTATACATCCAAAACCGCAAGTACTCGTTAACGTCCCAATTAAAATTAGCTTTATCCTATTCTTAAACCTGCCGAATATATTTAAAGTTGCAAGACTAGTAAGCAAACCAATCATAACCGGTGCAAAGACAATTAATCCTGCAGTTCTAGGCGAAACGCCATAAATTTCATTTCCAATCCTAAATGAAATTGTCACTAAAGTAAAACTAACAATTTGTATTAAAAATAAATGAAATAAAATAAATCTAAGGATTTTTGTTCTTAAAGCATAATTTATACCATCCTTTATATCATCTAAAATAGTTGGTATTAATTTGACAAAATAAATAAGTCTTATTTTATTGTTTTCTGTTTTTATCCCTTCAGTATCTATAAAATAAACAAAAATTGCACTTGTGATAAAAAGCAATGCACAAATAGAAAAAGTCCATTTAATACCAAATAAATTTAATATTAATCCTGAGAAAGCTATACCCACTGCTGTAGTAGTATAAACTGTTAAAGAAAATAATGAGTTCGCAAATAAAAGATACTTCTTTTCTACAATTCTTGGTATCAATCCCCCTTCTGCTGGTATAAAGAATTGAAGTACAATCGCAAGGCTGAGTATAAGAAAATAAGAAAGAACTAACTTATTCCAGCCGTTAAATATAATAAAGAAAACAAGTAAAAAGAATCTGATGAAATTAGATAGAATCATTATCTTTTTCTTTTCAATCTTATCAGCAAAGGCTCCAGCTAAAGGTGCAAAAATTATACCCGGAATTGTAGATAGGTTAATTATAATTCCAATACTTGTCGAGGATTCTTTTACAGAAGATGAAATTACCCCTTCATGAGATAAAATCCCAATGATTATAGTTACAATGCTAACAGAAGTTTGAGTTATAACTTGTGCCAACCACAAATATACGAATTTTTTGTTCTCTTTGTAAAATCTTATTAATTTGTAAAAGTATTTCAATCCAAAGTAATTATAAGAATATATTTTCTTTAAAAATCTTCTTGATTAGTTTCTTTTTCTTTTTTTCATATTTCTTCTTTTTCTCTTCCTTTTTAATCGTTTCTTTTCAACCTCACTTTCAGTACTACTTGGATTAGGTGGGATAAATTTTTGTATTTGTTGTTCTTTTTTGACATTGTTAACAGTTTCAATTTTTTCTTGAGTATTATTATCTTGATTAACTTGAACTGATTTTTTTGTATTGACACGATCTAATAATAAACCAATTTTATTAAATAAATTTTGAAATGTTTGTTTAGTTTTTCGTGTAATAACTCCAGTTTTAGAAATATGATTTTGTTTAATATTAAAACTCCTTCCTTCTGTTTTCTTTTGCGGTACCCACGATACAGCCATATTCATCTTATGTTTATCATTTCCATTCTCTTTAGGTTGAACTGATAAATTAAGCATAATATCAAAACCATGCTTTCCATCAAAGTAAATAGGTTTAGTCTGTTTCTCGCCGCTTAAAGCTAAATTTAAATAATATTCTTCTTCTAATGTATGTTCCGGTCTGATCATTATATAAAAAATTAAGGCTGGGAAATTGAAAACTAATGCAAATAAAAAAAGTCCTACAGATACAAAAATAGATCCATAACGTTTTCTCGCATCAAAAAAAATCCACAAGCAGATAATAAACCACATAAAAAACAGATAAGCAACTATCAAAGAAACTATAGTTGAATAATTTATTTCTTCGTTCACTTTAACAAGACTTAAGATATAATCAGCCATATATTTACTTATTAAAATTTAATACTTTATAAATAATAGCAGAATATTATTTTTATTTAAACAATTCTAATTAGGTGAATGTTAGTAAAGTAAAATCATCCCTTTGAAACATAATTACCTTTTTCTGAATTCACTATTATAAAATCATTAATCCCTATAAACAAAGGGACTTGAAGTTCAAAACCGGTTTCAAGCTCAGCCTTTTTAGTTGCACTTATGGCAGTATCTCCAGAAACAGCATGTTCCGTATATTTCACCTTCAACTTCACTTTTTTGGAGATTTCAATGTGAACCACCTTATCTTGAAGCCATAATACCCGAACATTAGCTCCTTCAGAAAGAAAGTTTTTCTCCCATTCAATTCGTTTATTCTCTATTTGAAATTGATTAAAATCGGAACTATCCATAAAATAGCTGAATTCATTATCTGAATACAAGAATTGAGCAGATTTATGGTCTAAGCTTACTGACTCTACTTTCTCATTACTAGTAAAGGTTTTCTCAACCGTAGACCCGCTTTCAACATCTCTTACTTTTAATCTTACAATAGCTAGACTTCTACCCTTTTTAATATGCTTATAATCCTGTACTAAATATACTTTATTATTGAATTTAAAAACTGTTCCTTTTCTAAGTTGTGTACTGATTACTTCAGCCATAATTGAAACTATTTAAAGTTAAACACCCAGAAGTTTATCAAAAAATGCTTAAAATAACAATTCGAAGGGTAGTTTAAGGTTTACCTCTTTAAGTTGGTTCTCCTGTCTTATCTTGAAGCCAAGTTTCTAATTCTTCTATATTTCTTCTTAATATTTCTTCAATACGTGCTATCTGATCATCATTAAACCATTTTAATCCTACCTTTAAGAAAAATACTAGGCCTAATTTTCTTTTACCCCATTCATCATGTGATAATATACGTCGTGGTTCTGTTGCAAGTACTCTGCTATTAAGCTGAATATTTATTAATCTCAAAACATCTTCATTAATATAAATATAAAGTGATATTAAATATACTGTTTGTAATATAGGAATAATTATTACATTCTTAATTTCGTCCTGTTCGCATTCCCCGATTTCTAATTGTTTTCGTCTAAAACCTAATTCAACCATTAACTTTTCTCTTTCAGCATTATCTTGATCATATAATCCAATTCTAAATAAATCTACTGCCTCAAATGGTTTAGGAATTTGTTTAATACGTTCTCTTAAACCTTGCAAAAATTCCAAACTTATATATTCTTCATCTGGCTCTATAACTTGTTGACATTGTTTTAAAAGAAATTCTTCATCTTGAAAAAATACTCTTGATATTATTCTCAAATCTGTAATTTCTAATGGTCGTAATCCCATAAATTTTAAAGCAATACCTTCTCCAAATCCAAGTCTTGCAAGCTCTGTACGTATAAATAAAGCTCTTAGAAAGGCGTTTTGTAATGTAGCTGCAAGCTCACTTTTTACACCTTTTTCTAAACCTTCCAGACCTTGGATATATGTTCGAAGTCTAGCAATACTGTGTATTACCTCAAAAGCTGCTCTCTCATTTTGAAATTTAACATCTTCTAATTCTGGATAACTAATCCTAACATATTTTTGAACTCTCCCTTGTCCGTAATATACGTAGAAATCTTTACGTCCCATTCTACCCAATACATACAAAACAGCACCTTTACTTTTGATTGAATTATGAATAGATTCTAACTCATTCATAATGTTTCCTCCATAAGCTTACGCTTGAAATATTGTTAATGTTTTCAAGTTTTATTTGACAGCAAATTCTTAATAAATTAAATGTATATACCAAAAGATCTTAATTTATTTTCTAGATCATGAATATTACCAGTTTCGTAAACAACGGTTTTCATTCCAAGTTCTTTAGCGGGTTTCAAGAATTCTTCGTTGTCATCTATATAAATCATTTCTTGTGGATTAAGTCCAGATTTCTCTATCAAAACATCAATAAATTCTCTTTTTGACTTATTAAGATGATACTCGTAAGAATAAATCTCAAAGTCAAAATATTTTCTAAAGTTGTATTTTTTCTCTAAATATTCAACCCTGCTTTTTATATTCCCAGAAAAAATAAAGAGTTTATATTTCCCATTAAGTTTTTTAACCAAATTAAATATATCTTCATCAAGAATGTAACCGTCATACCAGTAATTTTTAATAGTAACGGCATCGTATCCTTGAGGTAGTTTTTGTTGGATAAAATTCCAAAATTCTTTGTCGGTAATAAGTCCTGCTCTCAAATCAAAACTCTTGTGGGATTTAAGAGTATTAAGAACTACGTCTTTATCATAATTTTTCTCCTGAAACAATTTTTCTATCGCAACAGATTTTCCTTCCATAAAAAGCACTCCACCAAGGTCAAAAATAATTGCTTTAGTATTAGGAGAACTTATTTGCACCATTTGATTATAAATACTAAAAACTTTTCTTTACTACAAACGAAATAATAAATTGATCATTTCACTCAAATCTATTACTAGTGCCGAGAGCGAGAGTCGAACTCGCACCTCCGGTAAAGGAGACAGGTTTTTGAGACCTGCGTGTATACCAGTTCCACCATCTCGGCATTTATATATATAATTCTAGTTAGTAATATTTACTTCTACCCCCGCCAAAGGCGGGACTAATTCGGGTAATCTCTTCCTCGCAAGCTCAGAATCAATAACCCCTCATTGAGCAGTTCCACCATCTCGGCATTTATATATATAATTCTAGTTAGTAATATTTACTTCTACCCCCGCCAAAGGCGGGACTAATTCGGGTAATTTCTTCCTCGCAAGCTCAGAATCAATAACCCCTCATTGAGCAGTTTCACCATCTCGGCATATAAAAGTGTATACCAGCTTGCCAGACAGAGCTCCAGCGAAGTCTGGTTCCACCATCTCGGCTAAATTTGCACTTTTTTTTAAAGACCAATTATATGAAACCAATCAAATAATTTGCTAAGTCGAACAATCAACACGAATTACGAATTTCAAAATACTATTTAATACAAAAATATTAAATTCCGGTTACAGCTTCATAAATCTGATACATAATAGATTCTATTCAATAATTCACACTAATTATACAAAAATACTTGAAATAACTAAAATGGATAAAATTTAACCTCTTACCTTCCCACCCTCCTCTTTTGCACCTTTCTTTTTCTGCTGTGCTGCTTGCGCCTGCTGCTGTTGTTTTTGGGCATCCTGCTTTTTTCTTACCATAGCAAGTTGAGAAGAAGCCTGTCCAGCAATTTGGATTAAAGCATTTCTTAAAAGTACTTTTCTATTCCTTAGTTTTTCTAACTGGCTTTCACATACTACCAAAGCATCTTCATATTCTTTAAGCTGGCTTCTAAGACCGTTTAACCGCTTATAATACATAGGATGATTTTTTACCTGAGGATTTTGCTGTGCTTGAGCTTGCAGTTTTGCTATAGCTCCTTTAATACTTGTTATAGCTTTTCTTAAGGCATTCGCTTTCTGCTGGATATGTTCTACACCCTGATCAGTTTTTGTTTGATCTTCTCTTACTTTATCCTGCTTTTCTCTTGCTTGTTGTTTTATTTGTTCTGCGGCTTGCTCAAATGAAGGAGCTCCCCCGCCTGTATCCATTGGTGACATTTTATCTTGCTAAATAATCATTTTTAAATTGGTTTAATATATCCAATATTTTCTGTTCTAAATTTTCTATCGAGGCTATCAAAAACTCTAATAATTTGTTTTGATCCGCTCCCTCTTGTACTAACTTATCAAATTGAGTTCTTTGTTCTTCAGTAAGCATAGGTTCAAAATAATTAACAAGTTTATCTCCAAATTCATCATATAATTTATTTGCCTCTTCTTCTAAAAACTTACTCTCTACTTCATTACCATATTTTTGCTGTACTATTTGCATCATAAAGGTCATTACATTTGGGTCTTTTTGTACAAAATCCATTTTATTAATCTTAAAAATTATTTGAATTAATTTTACATTCCCTGAAATAAAAAGTAAATGCCTTGTTCAGGTTGCATACATCTTACGAATTTAAGGTGCCAAATTTTAACTTGTTAAACATCTCAATCGGTGTCAATAATCCTAAACTTTCATGTGGTCTTATCTCATTGTAAATCTGTACGTAATTATCTATTACTTCCTGCTGTTTCTGTAATGTTGCTTCTGTTCCTTTTCTTAAGTATATATCATTTATCGTTGTTTGTATTACTCTTTCTACAAATGGATTCTGCTTTGGACTTCTTGGTGTCGAAAATACATGTATTATACCTCTCTTCTTTAACTCTTTCTCTAACTCTCCTAAAAATTCACTACCATTATCACTCCCTATGTAGGCTATCCTATCAAA
>Ga0315294_10000040_pt1 | contig 127047 bp, 125 predicted proteins | sample YL17G13_40_MG_FD_203626 | JGI IMG/M metagenome (GOLD analysis project Ga0315294, IMG submission 203626) | Sediment microbial communities from Yellowstone Lake, YNP, Wyoming, USA - YL17G13_40 | ecosystem: Environmental > Aquatic > Freshwater > Lake > Sediment | place: USA: Wyoming | collected...
CTTCTCCACCCTTATCTCATATAAATCGTTTCCGCAGACCCGATAACAGTCAGTCGGTTTATTGACAACAATTCCATCGCTGCGAACTTCAACAAAATCCTCCGCAAAGTAATAGACCTGTGGGTCTCTATTATCTATTTCAAACTCCCAGGAGGGCTGGGGCATAGGATAGGGATAGTCTTCATAATTCTGGTAGTAGTCCGGCATCCCCTGGTAATCACCCTCCCCGGGGTGGAGGTTGTTCTGCTCAATATAGTCGCTGTCAAATATCATATACTCCAAACAATTTCCGTTGTGGCGCAGGAGGGCCGGCTGGTAGTCCAGAGATGGAATTGGCTCTATGTGCAGGCTTCGGCAATAATCAAAGAACTCGGCGAAATAGTCGGCGTAAGTCCAATGCCGTTTCTCCGCCGGCACATCCGGGTCGTTGTCGTCGGTGGTGGTCTCATACTTGAGGAAGAAGAATATCGGCGAGTTGATAATCAGCCTATTCATCTTGAACTTAGCCATCTGCTGGGCAAAGAGATAGAGATTCACCGTGGGGTCATTACGACATTCCTGGTCGTAGCCCATAATCTTCTGTATGTCAAAGTCCGGGACCAGCATATCTGGGGAGTCGTGCCAGAGCGAGCTGGGCGGTGTATAAAACATAGTCTCCCCCGCAGAGCTGGAGGAGACCAGCAGAATTAACAATACTACTGTTTGAATGGCTCTGTTCATAGCCATTGGATTATAACATATTTTACACATATGTAGCGGAGACTATTCGCCTTGCATTCGCAAGGCGCATCTCCGCTACTCCACCCTAGCCCAAGCCTCTCTTTTGCTGTGCTTGGCGAACTGCCCCCGACCGTCGGTGATGGAGGAGACCTGCTGGGGGGAGTAGAGCGACTTAATTTTGCCCAGGGATGTAGGCTGCACGGAGAGCGGAGGCAGGTTGGGACCCTCCAGAACTAGCTTTGGCGGATTAAAGCCACCACAGTTACTGGTGGACATTTGCATTATACCGGTAATGCCGATTATGCACCAGCCGTAATTAACCCATTCTCCGGATAGCCACTTCCGCACCATCCAGGTTACAACAAGAGAAGCGTACTTTTTGCCAATGAATTCCGGGCTATTAAAAACTATACATTCATCGTCACCGGAATGGTCCGGCTGGTTGTTCCAGGTCAGGGTGTCCTCGTTCCAGGGTTCCAATACCCGGTAAAATCTCTCGGTACCAGACGAAGAGCCCTCAGTCCAGAATACTAGTGTGGCGGAATCGATAGAATAGCTGATGTATCCGTCCAGTTGGACAAAGCGGAGAAAAGAATACATATCATCTGTAGCCCACATGGTTACCCCATCACCGTAATTTTCATCCGGGTAATACTGAATCGCAGTTGTATCCTGCCCTATATCCGGTCCAGGTTGGATTTCCACTGTATTTCCCCAAAGGGCGATGGATGGCAACAAGAGCATCCCAATAACCAGCGTAGCCTTCTTGAACACTTTTATCCTCCCTTTTCTTTTATGCTCTATTAAAGCTATGGTGAAATCTCCTCCAAATCCTTAGGATAGGGTGCGTTGGGGGGAATAACGACGCTGGGGTCAATCATTCTATCCCCCATAAACAGGTAATAGGGGTCGTAGAAAAGATATTTGACAAAAGGAGAGACGGGATATTTCTTGCTCCACATCCAGTCCGCCGAGGTCGGCTCGCCGGAGTAATTCCTGTCCTCCACCCATATTGTGTTCACCACACCCAAAATACTGTCCTGAGGTTGATAGCTGTAGCTCAGGTCCATCCAGATTTTTGGATTCAGGTGGCGTAGGGCGTCGAACTTGATGGTCTTCACATAGCCGCTGAAATATAAGTTGTATGGGTTTGGTTCTGGTCCGATGCCGACATAATGCCTTTCGTTCCTTGTTGTTAGCGGTGCAATTGGGTCATAAACATAATCGTTCAATCTCATTGAATGCTTACAGCAATAGCTTCCCTGTTCTTTGGTATCATCGCTTCTCTTCCAATCGGAATAATCGCAAACTGACGGATACCAATTCACACCAGAACCGTCTGTCGGGAAATCATACTCAAAGTCCAGATTGTAAATGTCCAGTGGCACATTATTCTTGTTGACGGCGATGTCGTCAATATAGATTATCCCGTCTTGAACTGCCCCTATATGGCATCCTTTACCGCTGGCTTCAACAAAATGCACGGTATGATTCGGAAAAGATGCATCCTTGTTGAATACATCTAGAAACATATCCAGGTCAACGCTATCTTCCTCTATGTCCTCCATACTCCCCTCCATCTCCACCCAGTTTAAGTTGCTGCCGTCAAGTTGATGTTGGTCTCCCTTTTTGGATAAATGTAAATACACATCTCCCATTACCGGGTTTTCAAATCTCAACCTTATTCCTCCCCAACTCCATCCCTCAAGCGGCAGCGCATACCCAGCGCAGTCGCCTTCAAAACTGATGAAGCCCTGAAGAGCTAAGTCTCTAAACCGTTCCTCAAACTTATCCTGCCAGGTGATGATATGCTCCGGGTCTCTATCGTCAAAATACCCCGCCTGATAGCCCCACTCCCTACACACTATGGTGTCCTTCTCGGTAATGTAGTTTGAAGCCATCATACCGTAGTTGCAGGGATTTAATCCATTCGGCTCATCCCGCTCGTCCCAGGTCCAGCCTCCCATACCCCCCATAGCCGGCTGATAGTAGATGTGGCTTTTTACATTACCCACCCAGTTGGGGTCATCTGCGTCCGGCTGGTGGTATTCATCTATAGAACTTTCTTCGTACCAATCCCACCAACACCGGCCTTCGGCATAGTGCCCATTGTGGCTATCCAGCATATCCGCATATAGCATCATCTGGGCATTGCCCCCTAAGTCGCCATCTAAATCAGCTATTGTCTTACGTAGATATTCTATCTCGTGGCCGTAAGTCCAGCCGTTGTGCTCCCAGGTGTGCATATCCCCAGGATATATTTCCCCATTTGAGTAAGCAGGTGTTTTCCTCTCCTCCCGACAGCGATAGTCGGTGTGCATCACCCACATCTCGCAATGCTGGATGTCTATATATCTGGGTTTGAGCCAGTTTATCATCTCATACAATCCTACATACCAGATGTCCCGAGTATCCCAGTTCACCCAGTTTTCCGGAGTATCATCGTCAATCGGGTCAGCCGGCAAATCCTGGTTAAAATTGCTCAGACAGATCCAGTAAGCCAACTGCCCCTCCTGGCGACCTCCTCCCCAGTCCGGCCAGATGAGGCTCAGGTTTATCGGAGCGGTGTAGGAGACCCTTATCTCCGTCCCCTCTGAAAAAACAGTGGTAAATTCTATATTGGCTTTCTCTTCATCTCCCACACCGTAAAACCCCCCCAACGACAATAGATAATAACTGGCATCTCCTATCCCATCTCCATCTATATCTTTGTTCAGCCCCACATTGTTTAATTCATAATTTGTTCCTTCGTCCAACAACTCCCACTCATTAAGTGCGTTTCTCTTCTCCACCCTTATCTCATATAAATCGTTTCCGCAGACCCGATAACAACCAGTGGGTTTATATGTATAGATACCATCACCCACATATACTTTAACTTTATCATCCGCAAAGTAATATATCTGGCCTGGGTTTTCCTGCAGGCTTTCTATCTCAAACTCCCAGGAGGGCTGGGGCATGGGGTAGGGATAGTCTTCATAATTCTGGTAGTAATCCGGCATCCCCTGGTAATCACCCTCCCCGGGACGGATATTATTCTGCTCAATGTAATCGCTGTCAAATATCATATACTCCAAACAATTTCCGTTGTGGCGGAGGAGGGCGGGCTGGTAGTCCAGAGAGGGAATTGGCTCTATGTGCAGGCTCCGGCAATACTCAAAGAACTCGGCGAAATAGTCGGCATAACTCCAATGCCGTTTCTCCGCGGGCACATCCGGGTCGTTGTCGTCGGTGGTGGTCTCATACTTGAGGAAGAAGAATATCGGCGAGTTGATAATCAGCCTATTCATCTTGAACTTTGCCATCTGCTGGGCAAAGAGATAGAGATTCACCGTGGGGTCATTACGACATTCCTGGTCGTAGCCCATAATCTTCTGGATGTCAAAGTCGGGGACAGCCATATCCGGGGAATCGTGCCAGAGGGAGCTGGGGGGACTATAAAACATAGTGGTCTCCCCCGCAGAGCTGGAGGAGACCAGCAGAATTAACAATATTACTACCTGAATGGCTCTATTCATAGCCATTAGATTATAGCATACAATTACTTAAACTACACCCCTCACTCCACCCTAGCCCAAGCCTCTCTCTTGCTGTGCTTGGCGAACTGGCTCCGACCGTCGGTGATGGAGGAGACCTGCTGGGGCGAGTAGATGGACTTGATCTTGCCCAGAGATGTGGGCTGGACGGAGAGCGGGGGCAGGTTGGGACCCTCCAGGACTAACATGGGGCGGTTGTAGTAGTATTCAAAATTGCTGGCGTATATCATCATTTGCGAATAGCCGCTGGTTATCGCCCAGCCGTAGTTTTCCCACTCCCCGGAGAGCCATTTTCTAACCATACTGGTGACATCAAGGTGATGATTACCCTTAGATTCTTGCTCTTCTGTAAATTCAAGATAGTCCGTGTAGGAATATGCCGGCTGATTATTCCAGGTCACCATATCCTCCTCCCAGGGTTCCGAAACTCTGCAGAACCATTTGGGACCGTATAAAGTGCCTTCCAGGTACATCTTTAAGGTAGCGGAGGTTATTTCGTAACCGAGATATTGGTTTAGTTGCGGAAATTGAATGAAAGAACGGTTGCTAGGCGATATTATCATTGTCTCTGCTTCTGAAAAATTATAATCGGGTGAATCTCTATTGACAAAAGTATCCTGTCCTATATCCGGACCTGGTTGAATTTCCACAACATTGCCCGTAGCGGTTATTATGGAACCCCATAATGCTACCAGCATTAACAAAACTATAGTCTTGACCATCTATCATCATCTCCAAAGTTCATTTTTTACTCGGACAAAGATTCCGTATCTTTGGGATAGGGGGCATTGGGTGGATAGGTCTCATCCGGATGGGTGGCTCTATCCCCCATAAACATATAGAAGGGGTCGTAATACATATACTTGATGAACGGAGAGACCGGGTAGTTACGGAACCACATCCAATCAGCGGAGGTGGGTTCGCTGGAGTAGTTGCGGACATCGCCCCACTGGGTATTTATCATCCCCAGAATCCTATCCTTAGGTTGGTAATTATAGGCCATGTCCATCCAGCTTTTGACATTAAGATGGCGCAGCGCATCAAATTTGATGGTCTTCAACCAGACGCTGAATCCAAAAACACTGGCTGGCAAATTTTGTATTATCGCGTGTCGTTCATTAAAGGTTGTCAGACTGTCGTCCGTGCTGGAATACGAATAATCTGACTTATCCATCAGGAATTTACAGCAGTAGGAACCGGATTCCGGCTGATAGGGGCTTCTCTCCCACAAATCGTAATCCTGCTTTGTCGGATACCAGTTGTTATAACCACCAATATCGCCCGGTATCGGAAAATCGTCCTCAAAGTTCAGATTGTAAATATTCAGTTGTTGGCCGTCTCTGGTAACCACCACATCGTCGGCAAAAGCCAGTCCGTCCTGCACTGTTCCTAAATGACAGCCTTTTCCTGATTCGCCAACTTTATGGTCTAAACTGTAAACCGGGTCCCAATTATACGCTTCCAGAAGCAGGTCTATGTCCACATAGTCATCGGATAATCCGGAGATGGCGCAGTTCATCTGCACCCACTTCAGGTTGGTTCCGTCCAACTGATTGAAGTTAAAATATGTATTTCCACCGATTACAGTGAGCGCTTCCTTTTCTGAGAGCACATCCCGGCATTTAAGCCTTATCCCCCCCCAATATGCGCCCTCCAACGCCAGCGCATACCCGGCACAGTCACCTACAAAATTGTTGAAGCCCTGGAGAGCTAAGTTTCTAAACCGTTCCTCAAACTTGTCGTGCCAGAGTATAACATTCTCCGGGTCTCGGTCGTCAAAATACCCCGCCTGATAGCCCCACTCCCTACACACTATGGTGTCCTTCTCGGTAATGTAGTTTGAAGCCATCATACCGTAGTTGCAGGGATGTAATCCATTTGGTTCATCCCTTTCATCCCAGGTCCAGCCCCCCATACCTCCCATAGCCGGCTGATAGTAGATGTGGCTTTTTACATTACCCACCCAGTTGGGGTCATCTGCGTCCGGCTGGTGGTATTCATCTATAGAACTTTCTTCGTACCAGTTCCATCTACATCTTCCCTCGGCATATTGCCCATTGTGGCTATCCAGCATATCCGCATACAACATCATCTGGGCATTGCCCCCTAAGTCGTCATCCAAATCCGCTATCATCTGGCGCAGATATTCTATCTCGTGACCGTAAGTCCAGCCGTTGTGCTCCCAGGTGTGCATATCCACCGGATAGCGCTCCTCGTCAGGATAATTAGGGACCAGTCCTCGTAGATACTGACATCTCTTATCGGTGTGCATGACCCACATCTCGCAGTGCTGAATGTCTATGTAGCGAGGCTTGAGCCATTTAATCATCTCATACAAGGCCACATACCAGATGTCTCGGCTATCCCAATCTTGGGCAACCCAATTTTCCGGGGTATCATTGCTAATCGGGTCCTCAATTGAGGTGTCGTCAAAATCGCTCAGGCAGGTATACATAGAGAATCTTTGGGATAAGGGATTATTGCTTGCCCAAAAAGAATTGGGCAGGATAAGGCTCATATTTATCGGCGCGGCGTAGGAGACGCGAATCTGGGTTCCTTCGGGGATGTCGTTGTTGAAGGTGATATATGCCCAATATTCCTTCTCATCGCCGTATAAGCCGGCGTACATGAACCGGTAATAGCTGGTATTTCCATCGTTTAGCCCCACATTGTGCAGAGTATAGTAGTCATCGGTAAGCGGGTCCCATCTTTCCTGCTCCTCATTCCACATCTCCACCCTTACCGGGAAATCCTCTTCATTATAGACCCGGTAATCCATAGTTTTGACATCTTCGTAATGACCTCCTCCCGGACCTATTACCCACACGCTTACTGTGTGGTCGGCAAAGTAATAGGGTGGATACACTTCACCATCGATATTCTCCTTTTCCAGAGTAAACTCCCAGGACGGCTGGGGCATAGGGTAAGGATATTCGTTTATGCCCTTACTCGGTTCTTGATAATAATAATCACCTGGTCCCGGTACCAGTCCATTGTCCTCAATATATTTGGTGTCAAAGATAGAGCACTCCAGACAGTTCCCGTTGTGGCGGAGGAGGGCGGGCTGATAATCCAGCGAGGGGATTGGCTCTATGTGCAGGCTTCGGCAATACTCAAAGAACTCGGCGAAATAGTCGGCGTAAGTCCAATGCCGTTTCTCCGCCGGCACATCCGGGTCGTTGTCGTCGGTGGTGGTCTCATACTTGAGGAAGAAGAATATCGGCGAGTTGATAATCAGCCTATTCATCTTGAACTTCGCCATCTGCTGGGCAAAGAGATAGAGATTCACCGTGGGGTCATTACGACATTCCTGGTCGTAGCCCATAATCTTCTGTATGTCAAAGTCCGGGACCAGCATATCCGGGGAGTCGTGCCAGAGCGAGCTGGGTGGTGTAAAAAACATAGTGGTCTCCCCCGCAGAGCTGGAGGAGACCAGCAGAATTAACAATACTACTGTTTGAATGGCTCTGTTCATAGCCATTAGATTATAGCATATTTTGCACACATGTAGCGGAGACTATTCGCCTTGCATTCGCAAGGCGCATCTCCGCTACTCCACCCTAGCCCAAGCCTCTCTTTTGCTGTGCTTGGCGAACTGACCCCGACCGTCGGTGATGGAGGAGACCTGCTGGGGCGAGTAGATGGACTTGATTTTCCCCAGAGATGTGGGCTGGACGGAGAGCGGGGGTAGGTTGGGGCCGCCCAGAATAAGCTCGGGGCGATTGTCTGCAATAGAGAAATTGCTCGTAGTGATTATCATGTCAGCATAACCAGTGCCTATCTCCCAGCCGTAGTTATCCCACTGTCCAGATAACCATTTATTCACTACACTGGTGACATCATAATGATGGTCTCCCTTAGCTTCTTGTTCTTCGGTAAATTCCAGATAATCCGTGTAGGAGTATGCCGGCTGGTTATTCCAGGTAACCGTATCCTCCTCCCAGGGTTCCAATACTCTACAAAACCATCTGGTGCCCCATTCAGTCCCGTCTAGAGATAATACCAGAGTTGCCAAGGTTACCTGATAGCCGATATACCCGTTCAGTTGCGTAAATTGCAGAAATGACCTGGCATAAGTAGGAAACACGCACATTATCTGGTCATCAGAAAAATTATTATCAGGGGACCGACTATCTGCATAAGTATCCTGTCCGATATCTGGTCCCGGTTGCAGAATTACGGTATTAGCAAATGTGATTGCCGGAACAAAGAGTATAACTGTCAACGCTATGTGCAAAGAATTCGTCTTCATCTCATTTCACCTCACAATTACTGGTTGATTCTCCTACGGTTCGGTCCAACTCTCCGTATCCCGGGGATAGGGAGCATTGGGTGGATAGGTGTCATCTGGATGAGTGGCTCTATCCCCCATAAACATATAGAAGGGGTCGTAATACATATACTTGATGAGCGGAGATGCCGGGTAGTTGCGGAACCACATCCAGTCCGCCGAGGTGGACTCGCTGGAGTAGTTGCGGACTTCACCCCACTGGGTATTTATCATTCCCAGAATTTTATCCTGCGGTTGGTAATTGTAGGTGAGGTCCATCCAGCTCTTGATATTCAGATGGCGCAGAGCATCCAGCTTGAGGGTTCGCAGATAGACAGAAAAATTGAGACTATTTGGCTGTTTATTCGGGTCCCCATAACGACGCTCATTGAACGTTTTTTCATATAATTCTGATGAATATTCATAGAGCTTATGGTTCATGGAGAATTTGCAGCAGTGACTACCGGTATTGGGATGATAGTCGTCCAATAACCAGCTGTCATATAGATTTATTGTGGGGGTCCAATTGTGCTCTCCATGAGGGTCACCCTCATTCGGGAATGAATACTCAAACAATGAGTTATAAATATCCGGAGTAAGGTCATAGGTGTCATTCATCACCACATGGACATCGTCGGCATATCCGCATCCATCCTGCACCATGCCCAGGTGACAGCCGGTCCCATAATTGGGGTCAATATGGTATGTTCCCGCATATGTTGGGTCCAGGTTATAAGCCTCCAGATACATGTGAATATCCAGACCGGGTTCTTCTTGCAGACCAGACAGGTAGTAATTCATTTGCACCCACTTAAGATTGGTGCCATCTAACTGTTTGAAGTTCGAATTGTTCCCTCCTATCCCGGCAACCCCTTCCTTACCGGCAAGCTCATCCCGGCATCTAAACCTTATTCCTCCCCAATACCCACCCTCCAGACCCAGGGCATAGCCGGCACAGTCACCGACAAAATTGGTGAAACCCTGGTCCTTTAGATTGTTATACCGCTCCTTAAACTTTTCCTGCCAGGTGATGACATGCTCCGGGTCTCTGTCGTCAAAGTAGCCGGCCTGATAGCCCCACTCCCGGCATAATATGCTGTCCTTTTCGGTAATATAGTCCGAAGCCATCATCCCATAGATGCAATCCAAACCGTCAGGGTCTTCTCTCTCGTCCCAGGTCCAGCCCCCCATACCCCCCATAGCCGGCTGATAGTAGATGTGGCTTGCCACATTGCCCACCCAGTTGTCGTCTGAGTCCGGCTGATGGTAAGCATCGCGGTCGTAGTTAGGATACCAGTTCCATCCACATCTTCCCTCGGCATAGCGCCCATTGTGGCTATCCAGCATATCCGCATAGAGCATCATCTGGGCGTTGCCCCCTAAGTCGTCATCTAAATCAGCTATCGTCTTACGCACGAACTCAATCTCGTGGCCGTAATTCCAGGCGTTGTGCTCCCAGGCCTGCATTTGCGCGGGATATGGCTCCTCTTCGCTAGTCTTCCTCTCCTCCCGGCAGCGATAGTCGGTGTGCATGACCCACATCTCGCAGTGCTGGATGTCTATGTAGCGGGGCTTGAGCCAATCAATCATCTCATATAAAGCTACATACCAGATGTCCCGGGAGTCCCAGGTAGTCCAATTATCCGTGATATCGTCTGTTGGTGGGTTAGGGTGTGGATTCTGGTCAAAATGGCTCAGGCAGGTATACATAGAGAATCTTTGCGATAAGGGATTACTGCTTGCCCAAAAAGAATTGGGCAGGATAAGGCTCATATTTATGGGAGCGGCGTAGGAGACACGAATCTGAGTTCCCTCGGGGATATCGTTGTTGAAAGTGATATATGCCCAATATCCCTTCTCATCGCCGTATAAGCCGGCGTACATGAACCGGTAATAGCTGGTATTTCCGTCGTTCAAGCCGACATTATGTAGAGTATATCCGCTGTTAAGCAAGTCCCATCTTTGCTCTTGCTCGTTCCACATCTCCACCCTTACCGGGAAGTCCTCCTGGTTATAAACCCGGTAATCCATGGTTTTGACATCTTGGTACTGACCTCCTCCCGGACCTATTACCCACACGCTTACTGTGTGGTCGGCAAAGTAATACGGTGGATACGCTTCACCATCAATATTCTCCTTTTCCAGAGTAAACTCCCAGGAGGGCTGGGGCATAGGATAGGGATAGTCTTCGTAATTCTGGTAATAATCCGGCATCCCCTGATAGTCACCCTCCCCGGGTCGGATATTGTTCTCCTCAATATAGTTGGTGTCAAAGATGCTATATTCCAGACAGTTCCCGTTGTGGCGGAGGAGGGCGGGCTGATAATCCAGCGAGGGAATTGGCTCTATGTGCAGGCTTCGGCAGTAATCAAAGAACTCGGCGAAATAGTCGGCATAACTCCAATGCCGTTTCTCCGCGGGCACATCCGGGTCGTTGTCGTCGGTGGTGGTCTCATACTTGAGGAAGAAGAATATCGGCGAGTGGATAATCAGCCTATTCATCTTGAACTTAGCCATCTGCTGGGCAAAGAGATAGAGATTGACGGTTACATCGTTGCGGGTGTCCTGGTCGTAGCCCATAATCTTCTGGATGTCAAAGTCGGGGACCAGCATATCCGGGGAGTCGTGCCAGAGGGAGCTGGGGGGTGTAAAAAACATAGTGGTCTCCCCCGCAGAGCTGGAGGAGACCAGCAGAATTAACAATACTACTGTTTGAATGGCTCTGTTCATAGCCATTGGATTATAACAAATTTTACACATATGTAGCGGAGACTATTCGCCTTGCATTCGCAAGGCGCATCTCCGCTACTCCACCCTAGCCCAAGCCTCTCTTTTGCTGTGCTGGGCGAACTGACCCCGACCATCGGTGATGGAGGAGACCTGCTGGGGCGAGTAGAGCGACTTGATTTTCCCCAGAGATGCGGGCTGGACGGAGAGCGGAGGTAGGTTGGGACCTTCTAAAGATAGCCAAGGGCGAAAACTTGGTGCGTCGGGCAAATTACTTGTACAAAACTCTATGGGTCCCCAATAGTCCCTTATACACCAGCCATAGTTCTCCCACTCACCAGAAAGCCACTTCTGCACCATCCAGGTTACATTAATAGTAGAACCGTGCATACCTCCCAAATTCTGAGGGAAATAATGAGAAACATATTCTGTGGTAGAATATGATGGCTGGTTGTTCCAAGTAAGGGTGTCCTCATCCCAGGGTTCCAGAACCCGACAGAAGCAGCGTGTGTAACCATCTGCCTTCCAATCATAAATATTTAATAGCGCTTCGTCGACCTCATATCCCATGTATTGGTCCAGCTGGGTGAAGCGAAGAAAGGCATAACCTACCTCCATATTTTGGCTATCACCGTAGTTTTCGTCAGGATGTAGAGAGCTAGCATAAGTATCTTGACCAATCTCTGGACCGGGATGAATTTCTACTACATTTCCAGAGGAAGCAACGGCAATAGACATTAGGATAAAAATTATTATGGTTACTTTACTCATCTCCAATCTCCTTTCCTAAATTTTTATCTCCTACTTTTCAGGTATTGAAACTATCTGTTCCGCATCTTGCGGATAGGGGGTCTGGTAATAGGCCGGCACATAATATTCTTCCGTTTCCCCTTCGTCCTCAAAATAGTGCCGATAGTTGTCAAACAGGAAATACGGGTCGTAGAACATCTGGGCAAGGAAGGGTGCTGAGGGATAGTTTTTGCTCCACATCCAGTCCGCTGATGTAGGTTCGCTGGAGTAGTTTCTCTTCTCACCCCAGACGGTGTCAATCACCCCCAAGATGTTATCCTGAGGTTGATAATTGTAGGTTAAGTCCATCCAGGTTTTGACATTAAGGTGACGTAGAGCGTCCAACTTGAGCGGCTTAATATATGCATTGAACTTTAAATTGATTGTCCTCAGATTAAAAGGTCCTTCTTGGTAATTTTGGGATACTTGCGCAATGTATTCATTATCGTGATTAAACAGTCTTCTTTTAATAGTTACTTTGCAGCACTTATCTCCGTTGTGGTGTTCGTCTTCATTTGATTCCCAACCAACATATATCGGATTTACCAGTTCCCAATGTAACAAACCATCCTCAAATCCCAGGTTTTCTATATCCAGTGGTTCTCCTCCTTCTTCAATATAGACATCGTCAATATAAGCAATTCCATTTTCAACTGTCCCTATGTGACAACCCTTTCCAGTATTAAGTACAAAATGACTGTAGGGATGACCCCTTCCACCATAAGCTGGGTCTAGGGTGGATGATTCCACAAACAACCTCTCATATATACCATCTTGCTCATCCAAACTTAGTTCTCCGTTTATCCTCTCCCAACTCATGTTGGTTCCATCGACCTGCGACGAAGAGCCAGTCTTCTCCAAATCTTGAGGATAAAAATGCTCGTCAACATAGTCTTCACATCTCATTTTCACCCCCCACCCGCCTCCCTCCAGCGCCAGCGCATACCCGGCACAGTCGCCGACAAAATTGGTGAAGCCCTGGTCCTTTAGATTGTCAAGCCTCTCCTTAAACTTATCCTGCCAGGTGATGACATGCTCCGGGTCTCGGTCGTCAAAATACCCCGCCTGATAGCCCCACTCCCGGCACACTATACTATCCTTCTGGGTAATATAGTCCGAAGCCATCATCCCGTAGTTGCAGGGATGTAATCCATTCGGTTCATCCCGCTCGTCCCAGGTCCAGCCCCCCATACCCCCCATAGCCGGCTGATAGTAGATGTGGCTTTTAGCATTGCCTATCCAGCTGTAATCTGCATCGGGCTGGTGTTCCAGTATGGGAGTTTCATTCGGATACCAGTTCCACCAACACCGCCCCTCGCCGTAGTGGCCATTATGGCTATCCAGCATATCCGCATAGAGCATCATCTGGGTATTGGTATGCAAAGTGCTGTCCAGGGTGATGATAGTATTGTTCAGCCAGTTTATCTCCTTACCGTAGTTGAAGGCGTTGTGCTCCCAGACCCGCATATCGCTGGGATATATCTCCGCATTAGAGTATTCCGTTGTCTTCCTCTCCTCCCGACATCTCTTATCGGTGTGCATCACCCACATCTCGCAGTGCTGTATGTCTATGTAACGGGGTTTGAGCCAATCAATCATCTCATACAGGGCTACATACCAGATGTCTCGGGAGTCCCAGGTAGTCCAATTATCTGGGATATCGTCTGTTGGTGGGTTAGGGTGTGGATTCTGGTCAAAATCGCTCAGGCAGGTATACATACAGAATCTTTGCGATAAGGGATTACTGCTCGCCCAAAAAGAATTGGGCAGGATAAGGCTCATATTTATGGGTGCGGCGTAGGAGACGCGCACTTTTTTGCCGTTCAGGCTGGGGTCGAAGGTGATATATGCCCAATATTCCTGCTCATCGCCGTAGAAGCCGGCGTACATGAACCGGTAATAGCTGGTGTCGCCGTAGTTCAAGCCCACATTGTGCAGAGTGTAGAGGTTGGTAAGCGGGTCCAGCGGGTCCCATTTTTCCTGCCCCTCGTTCCACACCTCTACTTTGATGGGACAACTAATATCATCGTAGACCCGATAACAGTCACTGTCCACTAGCACATATTCCTGGTTATCTTCATCCCATACCTCAACCTGGTTGTCCGCAAAGTAATTATTAATTGCATTACCCACGATGAACTCCCAGGAGGGCTGGGGCATAGGATAGGGATAGTCCTCATAGTTTCGGTAATAGTCTTTGCTCTGGGGATAATCCCCCTCCCCGGGGCGGAGATTATTCTGCTCAATGTAGTCACTGTCAAAGATAGAGCACTCCAGACAGTTCCCGTTGTGACGCAGGAGGGCATTACTCCAGTCACCCAGCATAGGTATGGGCTCAATGTGCAGCTTGCGGCAGTAGTTAAAAAGGCTTTCCAGGTAATCATAATTTTTCCAGCCATCAATCGGACTGTAAGGGACATCACAATTCAAGAAGAAGAATATTGTTGAGAATAACGCCAGTCTATTCATCTTGAACTTAGCCATCTGCTGGGCGAAGAGCTTCTTATTGGCGGTAACATCATTGTCAGAATCCTGGTCAAATCCGGTGGTTTTATATATGTCCCATTGGGGATATGGGTTTTCTTGGGGGTCAGGAAGCCCACCTCCGATATCGCTCATCTGCCCCCGCCAAACCATTTCCGGGTAGTCGTAGATGTAGCAAGCCGGCGCTACCACCTTGTTGGGTAGATAGGTTACACCCCCGGGACAGTTTATGGGCGTAGTGCCCCTCTGCTCAATGTCCAGCATCTGCAAAAGCGTCTCCGTCCCGTAGAAGCTCCCCGCCCCCTTGGTCAAGCCCTCGCCACCACTATCACTGGCGGCGATGAGAATCATATCCTCCTCCACCTGCATTATGTAGCCCTCAGCGCTGATGTCCTCGGGCAATACTATCCCTCTCTTAAGCAACTCATTCCAAAACAGATGACTAGTGGGGTGGTTTGGGTCATCTAAAAATGGGTCGCCGAGGATGATACAGGGCTTGGAGAGGACGGTTACCGTGCTATCCAGCTTCTTAATATTGCCCGCCGGGATAGGATAATTATACTTGACAGCCTCCCAACCAGCGTAGCCACTGGAGGGATTCTCCCCGGTGCACTCGTAGAAAGCTCGGTTGAGCTCCTGCTGTAGGTTTTTGGCAGAAAACGCATAGGTGTCGCCCAGTTCCGGGTCCGGTGAGCTATCCGGCGTATAGTAGATGGTGACCACTTTGTTCGGTGTAACGTTGAAGTCAACCAGCGGGTCGCTGAAATAGCCGAAGCTCTGGACCGCCTGCGGCTGGGGCACCACCGTGGCCAGGTCCTCGGTCGGCTCCAGCTCCACAATGTTCACATCGTCAAAGTAAGCGGTGCCTGAGGCGTGGTAAAGACGACACAGAATCACGAAATCGTCGAAGGTGGTGATGCCGTCGTTCTTCATACTGTAAAGATCGTCGGTCTGCTCTATGAAGTAGTCCAGCGGCAAAGAGAAACAGAGGGAGAACTCCTGCCAATCTTTATCATCCACCACCGGTTCTGAGCTCGCCAGAGTGATGAACTGACCGTCCTTCCACACCACCACATCCACAAAGGCTCCCTCGGGGATAACCCCGGGGGTAGCCCCATCCCCAACAGGCTCCTCAGACAGGGGGTCCACCTGCACGGTCTTTATCCAACCGGTCAGCAGATAGGTTGCTCCCTCGCGCAGAGAGGGGCTCCCATCCCCCCAAAGCTCTTGCATAAGGGTTGTGTCGTAGTTCTTATTGTTGTTGGATATTATGCCTGAGGAGGGGGCCGAGTGGCTATAGTAGGTGCTGTAACCCCCGGTGCCCTCGCCCTCCTTATACCAGACCATTAAATTAGGGGGAGGAGGAGGAATGCTAGGCGTGCTCCAGTTGTTGAAGCCGGGATTCTGCACCGGATTGAGCTTGAGCGTAACCCAGTCAAACCAGGCGTTGCCGGCATAAGCGGAAGTCTCCAGCTTGAGGGTAAGATCTGGTGTGCCGGGCGCGGTTATCGCCGGCTTGTCAAAGGTTCCCTGGATTTTCATCCATTTCTGGCTGCCGACGACGCTCTGGGAATACCAGTCCAGACCGGGATAGATAATGTGCAGCTTTGCCCCGGGATGTTGCACACTCATAGATAGCAGACCAGCGGTCTTGACGAAGGCGGAGGCATAATAAGTTTTGGCACTATTGGAGGTGGTTATGCTTTGGTAGAGATAGGCGGTATCTTCCGGGGGCAAATACCCTGTGACCGAGAATTTAGCGGAGATAGGACCGTTCATATGATTGCTCGCGTCGGCAGTTATGCCTGTTTTGGACGGTGGGGATGGTGTCCAACCCGAAAGGGTTCCCGGGGTATAGTCAAAGCTGGGATTCTCCAGGTCAGCATAAACCGACCCATCTTTCATCGTCTCCATTTGCACTATCTGCACATAGTCTATCCACACCTCGCCGGTGGCATTCCTTAGACCGACCCGAACTTGAATCTGCTGATTAATTGCCGTCGGGAAGGTGAAGGGCACAATCAGTTTGCACCAGTTGTGCTCGTCAGTGAGCATCTGCGAGGTGTAGTAGGTGTTTACGCTGCCCCCGGGCAGGTAGACCTCGGCGAAGACCCCGCCGCCGGTCGTTGAGCTAATATCAGCGCATTTAACGAATGCCACCAGGTAACAGGGCTTGCCATTAAACTGGGCGGTTTGTGGAGCAGAAATGAAGGTGTTCTGTAAGTAACAGCTCTCCTGTTCCTCTTCAATCTCATTCTCAACTATGTGAGCGCAGGCGGTGTAGTGCAGACTGGGCATAAGCGACTGGTCCAAGACCTCCGGGTCCATAGTATCCGTATTACCCAGCTCCCAGTCAGTAAAATGGTGGGTAACTTCATAATACTGCTCAAAGGAAAAATTGCTGATGGGGAAGTTATTGCTAGTCCAGTCTTCGGCAAGTAGAATGGCGGGGAATAGCAAGGATAATGCCAGGCTGAAGGATAAGAATGTCTTCATTTCTTCATCTCCTTAATTATGAGCCAAATTATTTCTTATATGTAGATTATAACACAATCTTAAAAAAAATCAAGGAGTTACCTTACACCCGGTGACTTTACCTCTTTACATCCCCAGCTATCTGGGTTACACTCTCAAAACAATGTTTAAGCCTAAGATTGCTTCCCGGATAAATCCCCCCCAACCCCGGGGCTTTTTCGCCCGAGTCGTCCGTGACCCTTACCTCTGGTTCATATTGGGGTGGGTGATGCTCATAATATTACTGGGGATTTTTGTCTTCGCCAAGCCCTGGAACTACTTCTGTGTCTTTATCGCTGTGGTGAGCGTTGCCTCCACTACTCTGCCCATCCCCACCAATCCCATCGTGCTCGCCGTTGCCAAGTTCTTCCCCCCACTTCTGGTGGCTTTTATCGCCACTTTAGGTATGGTTCTGGCTAACCTGATGGACTATCAGATTTTCAGCAAACTGACCCGTACCCGGGGGATAAAGCGTCTGCGTAGAGCACGCATCTACAAAAGTTGGGTCAAGCTCTTTGTCAAAATCCCTTTCCTGGCCATCTCCATCTCCGCCTTCATTCCTATGCCGGTGGACTTCATTCGCCTCCTGGCAATACTGGAGGGTTACCCCCGGCTTAAATTCTCCGTTGCCGGTTTTTTGGGTAGATTGCCGCGCAACCTCCTTTTGGTAATGGCTGGGGTGGTGCTTCCACTCTGGTCGGTGCTTCTGGTAGCGCTGGCGCTGGTCATTCCCAGCATCATATATTCCACGCTGGACGCCCGCAAGGAGAGGCTTAAAGAGGAAGCTCTAGCTCGTGGTGAGCACGTTATGCTGGATGAAGGTCACCAAGCTGCGGAAGAAGTGCTCTCCGGTGTGCCGGAGGAGAAAAGCTTTTCGCAATGAATGCGTCTAACTCCTCAAAAACAATCGCCATAGTCCAGGTGCGTATGGACTCCACCCGCCTGCCGGGCAAAGCTCTGCTTTCCGTGTTGGGTAAGCCTTTGCTCGACTACCTGATGGAGCGATTAGCTAAATGCCGAAAGCTAACCGATATTATTCTAGCCACCTCCACTGAAACAACCGACGACCCTCTCTCTGATTTTGCCCGATTGCACGATATAACCCTCTACCGCGGCAGCAAAGACGATGTCTTGGGCAGGTTCTACGGCGCTGCGGTGCAGTTTAATGCCACGGCGGTAGTGCGTATCACCGGCGACTGCCCGTTGATGGACCCGACCTTAGTGGATGAAGTAGTTGAGTTCGGCGAAACCGGTGGAGCCGACCTGACGAGAAATATTATTGATAAACCTAATGGTTTCCCCCGAGGGATGGATATAGAATTCCTGCGCTTTTCTGCACTGGAATATCTGCACAAAAACTTCCATCAGCCGGAATACCGCGAACATGTAACCTTGGCAGCGTATAAGGAGAAGACCCCGTTTAATATACAATACTGTCCCGCTCCTTCTAACGCTGGCTGGGACCCCCACTGGCGGCTCTGTGTGGACGAGCTGGCGGACTTTGAACTGGTCAAAGAGATAATTGAACGGCTCTATCCCCAGAAACCGGAGTTCACCCTTGATGACATCAGTCAACTTCTGCGAGATAATCCCCATCTTGCCGCGATTAATGCCTCCATCCGCCAGAAAAAGACTTAAAACAGCCTCATATCTCCCCGGCGATGCGCTTTCGGCGCATTTATTTTTTGCCAAAACACGGCGACTGATATATAATCATAATATTGAATTCAATTGATTTCTGAGAGAGTCTACCTCATCCGCTAACCAAAAAGCCCTATGCCCTCAAAGCTTCGCCAAAAAAAGATAATTGCTGATTCCAGCAAAATGTGGTTTTCCACCATTATCAGCCAGCTCATCGCCTTCTTCCGCGGTCTCATCCTCCCCAACTTACTTGGTCCCCATCTCTACGGTGTTCTAGGTGGACTGAGCCTCATCCCCCGCTATTCCGGCTATCTGGACTTGGGTTTCCTGCCAGCCATGTCCCGCGAGGTGCCTTTGCTCACCGGCGGGGGAAAGGTAGCCCAGGTGGAGAGGGTCAAAAGTGCTACATTTCTGGTTAATCTGCTTTCTGTCTTGTTCTATTCTCTGGTGCTCCTGGGGGTGGCAGTAGCTTTTTCCGCTCACTTCTCTATGCTTACTATTTGGGGTATAGTCGCTTTTGCTCTAATAGTCGTCTTCACACGCCTCTCGGACTTCTATCGCTCTCTCTTCAACTCCCGCGGTCGTTTCACTACGGTCAGTAGCCTCACTATCCTGGATGCAGCGGGAACTTTTGTTCTGGTCTTACCCCTGGTCTATTTATTTGAGCTCTACGGATATTATCTGGGCATGGTGGCACTAGCCACCGTCTTATTTTTTGTATTCTATCTCCTTCGCAGAGAATCGGTAGAGCTGACCTTTAATAAACCGGAGTTCTGGCGCCTGCTCAAGATTGGTCTGCCTATGTTCTTTTGGGGCATCGGTGGCACCATCCTGATGACCCTGGACCGTTTCTTCGTCATTTATTATTTTTCTACCACCGAACTCGGTTACTACACCATCGCTGGCACCGTCTCCGCCTTCGTCTTTCTCCTACCGGTCAATGTCTCCCGAGTGCTCGCCCAAAACCTTTTCCTGGATTATGGCACATCAAGGTCGCCGGAACTGCTCCAGGAATACATCACCAAAACCACTCTGGTTCTATCCGTCTCCCTCGCCTCGCTCCTGGCGCTGACTACCTGTGCCTATCCCGCGGTTTTCCACATCTTCCTCCCTGAATATCTCCCCGCAGTCAACACCACCTTTTTTCTTCTGCTCTCGGTCTTTGTTCTGGGAGTGATAGTGAGCGTTGCCAATGTGCTCATCGCGCTAAACAGACAGCTCAATATCTTTTTCTTACAATTAGTTGTCATCTTTGTCACCTCCGCTCTCTGCTTTCTCGCCGTCAGGTGGCAACCTGGCATTGAGGGCATAGCGGCTTCTATGGTGCTGGGTTTTCTCGTTTACGCCATCATGCTCTCCCTCTACGCTTTCCGGCTAATTTCCTTACCGCCCAGGCTAGTCTGTATTTTTGTTCTGGAGATAACCTTGCCCCTGCTCTATTCTTTGGCTGGGCTATATTTTATCGTGCGGTTCCTGCCCACTCCGGATGCGGTTGGTTTAGATAGCATTTGGCTCCATCTATTGCGCATGGTATATCGTCTGGGACTAATGCTTTTATTGCCTCTCCCCCTGCTATGGTTTTTGGAGCGACGCACTGGAATGTTTAAGGACCTCTGGCAGATATTCGTGCGCCGCCAGCGCAAAGGTGGTGCTGGCGATGTCTAAGCAGAGGACTAATCCAGTTAGCGAAAGAGACAAAATCTGGGCTTTGCTCGCCGACAGAGATGAGTATAACTGTGCTAGAAATTATGCGAGACGATTGGGCAGGAACTTGCGGAGAGTATTATATCTGGACCTTGGCGCGGGTGAAGACAGTTACATCCATCTGTTAAATATGCCGGAGGTCTGTTCAGCCAGGATATGGGCTAACCAGCTGGCCAAACGGACTGCGAAAAGTCTTAGCTGGAAAAGCTGTTCAGTAGCCGGGATGGAGTTTGGTTTCCTCCTAGGTTGCGAGTTCTACTTCTGGTATTATTCATTTGTTCAGTATGCGCTATTACTTGAGGCGATGGAAAAAGACGGTCTGGGGAAAGCGCTTCTGGTATCCACCAGAATCCCTTTACAGCTAAGGGTGCTTTTACCGCTCTGGGCGCGCCGTCAGGGAATTCACCTATACTGGTTGGGAAGGCGGAAGGAGAAGACTGCTCTTCTGGTCGGCGCGGAGATGGTGAAGGCACTTTTACTCCGTCCAGTATATGACTGGCTTCGTAGTTTCAGCCGGCTCACTTTTTTAGACCGGCGTCTTTCCGCCGGCGGGGTGCTTTTGGTGGCGCAACACAGCCGAGCCGATGTGGAGTCGGTCTTGCCAGTCTATAGGTATCTTCTGAATAATCATCCCCGTTGGTCGGTGAGAATAGTCTCGGCGAGCGAATCAGCTCAGAGCTTTCTGAGGACGCAAGGTGTTCGTTCTCCCCTTCTGGATGATGTTATTCGACCGGGAGATATCTTCACTCTCATTGCCTTGACGGTGAAGTATCTGTCAGGCTTCAAATCAACGATTAAGAGAATATGGTTAGAGGTGGACTTCCCTGCCGATGTCGCTTCCGCCTTAGGGCGATATACACCCTTTGCTTCCGTTGGCACCTTTATCAGCTTGTTGAGGCTGGTCATCATCTACCGCCGTTATCTATCTGAGGCTAAACCCCGCTTGCTTCTCCTCGCCGACGATGTCCACCCCAAAGGACGGGTGCTTGCCGGCATTGCCGGAGGGTTTTCTATCCCCAGCGTCAACTTACAAAACGGTATCACCGGTGGAGAATATGAGGATTATGGGTTTATTCCCCTCTCTGCAGATTACTTCACCGCCTGGGGGGAGGTCGGCAGGCGCTGGATGGTGCAGAAGGGCACCGCGCCGGAGCGAGTGGAGGTCTGTGGCTCGCCGCGGTTTGAGAGCATAATGCAGGCTTACCAGAATATTACGCCGGTGGAGGAGGCGAAAATTAATACCGTCCTCCTGCTCACCAGCCCCTTTGCTCCTACCGAGGTAGCCCAAATGGTGCAGATGGTGGGGGAGGTGATAGCTTCCCAATCTACGCTTACTTTGCTGGTCAAGCCCCATCCCAGCGAGGATATTCGCCTGCACCAATCCATTCTCTCCTCCGTTGCCAGCCTCTCTGGTCGCTTCCGACTTCTTCCTCAGGATTACCCCTTGAGCCAGGCGCTGGCTGACTCCCAGATAGTTGTTACTTCCAACTCCGGTGCCGGCATTGAGGCTATACTCGCCGGTCGGTTTCTGGTTTCAGTAAACCTAACCATTTGGCCGGAGATGATACCCTATGTTAAAAATGGTGTGGCGCTCCCGGCGCACAACAAAAAAGAGCTAGCGTTTGCCCTGAAGAAGATATTAACTGATTGTGATGTTAGGAAGAGATTGCTCCGCTCTCGCCAAGCCTTTTACGACCATTATCTGAACGGCTTGACCGGTAAAGCAAACGCTTGCATCTCAGCTCTATGCCGGAGGCTCTATTCCGGCAAATCATAGGACATCCGTTAGTCACTACCCCTTCCCGCTTGTCAACCCTTCATCCCTGTGCTATATTTATTTGCCCAATAATATTCCCGTCATTGTAAAGGGAGTTGACTTTATGTTCACCATCACCTTCCAGAAGGCAAAGCCCTCCCCGGAAGACGCCAGTCTGGTGATGACCTGGCGGAACGACCTTATCACCCTACAACACTCTTTCCATACTCAACCGAAGAGCATGCCGGCATTCCTGGAGGAGTTTAAGGGTGATTACTTCGCCTGCCCCCAGCTTGACCCCCTGTTTGCGCTTCATCTTGGTAAGCGTGTCGGCTTCCTTCGCTTTCGTCCCTACCATTTGTCCGGGGAAGAGAGGGAGCAGGCGGTGGAGATGAGCATCAACCTGGCTCCAGAGGAGCGGGGGAAGGGCTTGGGCAGTGCCATAATTTTCCGGGCTACGCAGCATCTTTTTGAACAGGGCTATACGGTGGTGGTGGCGGAGGTCAAGAGGGAGAATATTGCCTCGGTGCGCGCCTTTGAGCACGCCGGTTATCTATTCTATGATGCCAACGAGCACGAACTGGAGACTGGCGAGAGAGTTCCTATATATCGTTTAATAAAAAAGGCGGATAGAGTAAAGCCTTTAAGGCCAGTCTTTCGGGAGGGGGGAGTCTTCATTGTCGCCGAAGCCGGCTCCAACTGGAAGGTGGGGTCGCCGGAAGAGGACCTGGCTACGGCGAAGTCGCTCATTGAGGTGGCGGCAGGAGCTGGCGCCGATGCGGTTAAATTCCAGGTCTTTCGCGCCGAAAGAGTCTATGTGGAGAATGCCGGCGACTCGGATTACTTAAGTCAATCCGGAATCAAGGATTCCATCGTGGATATTTTCAAACACCTGGCTATGCCCTATCAGATGATTTCAGAGCTAGCCAGGCATTGCCAGAGGCATAATATTCAATTTATGGCGACGCCCTTCTCGGTGGAAGATGCTCAAGCAGTTAATCCCTATGTTACTGTTAACAAGAACGCCTCCTACGAAATAAGCCACATCCGTCTGCTAAAATTCTTTGCCGATAGCGGGAAACCCCTGCTCCTCTCCACCGGTGCAGCTGATATTGCCGACATTGACTGGGCGGTGGATTATTTCTTCGCCGAGGGTGGCACTCAGCTATGCATTCTGCAGTGCACCGCCAAGTATCCGGCGCCAGCGTCCAGCCTTAACCTGCGGGTCATCCCGGAGCTCATCGCCCGCTACGGACTGCCGGTGGGGTTCTCCGACCATAGCAGAGACCCGCTCACCGCGCCTTTGTCTGCCGTAGCTCTGGGCGCCTCGGTGATAGAGAAGCATTTCACCCTGGATAATAGCCTCCCCGGGCCGGACCAGGCTTTCTCCATAACCCCGGATGAGCTTAAGCAGATGGTCTCCCACATCCGTGAGTTAGAGCGGGCTTTAGGGAGCGGCGAAAAGGTGGTGCAAGCCGAAGAAGAGGAACTCAGAGCTTTCGCTCGGCGGGGAATCCAAGCCATTCGCGATATTAAAAAAGGTGAGCCATTGCTGGAAGACGAGAACATCGCCATACTCCGTCCCGGCAAGCAGAGAATCGGTCTCCACCCCAGAAATCTTCCCGATATTGAGGGGAAACTTGCCAGACGAAGAATTCCTCTGGGGGATGGAATTCAGGAGGGCGATTATTAGATGGGTGATTTTGAGATTGTGGGAATAGGAGAGGTCTCCGTGCGCTGGATACCGGCTAATGATATTTATGCGCAGATGCACAGAGAGCTCCCCGAGGTATTTAAAGAAGATGAACTGGGTGGTAAAATTTTGAACCTGGTCTCCATCAAGCAGGATGGGAAGGTCATAGAGATTACTGGGGAGTTTGTTGACTACCGTTTGTTTCAACTGCAAAGGCAGAATCCAGAGCAAGTCCAGACTATTCGCCCGGTAGGAATGAGTGGAGTTACCATAGTCTCGGAAAAAGGGGAGGAATTCCTGCTCTTTGCCCGCCGGGCGGAGGGTGTAACCCAGTTCGCCGGCTTTTACGAACTGGCTCCTTCCGGTGGGCTTAGCGATGAGTTCGCTCGCCAGGATGGAACTGTTGACTTTGCCGGGCAGTTGCTCGCGGAACTAATGGAGGAATGTCGGATATCTGCAGATATGGTTGAGGAGGTAGCTCCCTTCGCCGTAGTCTTTGACCGGCGGGAGAATGTCTATGATATATGTTGTCGACTAGGCTTGAGTGCTGACCGAGAGACGGTCTTGGCCGGATTCGACTTGTCTGGTGAATATGATGATGCTGTCTGGGTGTCGATGACGGAGGCAGAAAGGTTTATTCATACCAACAAGGCCAATATTGTCCCTGCCTCTAAGGGGATTCTCAGCGCTTATCAATCCCGGTTCGGATAGGAGAAGCAGCGATATGGAATTGTCGGCAGGTGATACCCCTTAAGGTATTCTCCTTTATTACCACTGCACCACTACCGCTCGTTTGCTGACTTGGATATCCCCACAGGTCGCCTGCAGGGTGTAAACCCCGCTCGCTAACGATGAAACATCTAACTGTGCGGATAACTCAGTGGGTTCGGATAGCTCGTAGCTCTCCTCAATCACCATGCGTCCCGATAAGTCGTATAGCGATAGCTCCACTATTCCGCCTTCTGGAATCGACAACAGACAGGTCACCGTCTCTGATGCCGGATTGGGATAGAGACTGAGTATTGCAAATGTGGAAGGCTTCCCTGTGGTTACTTGGGTGGTGCCCAGGGTCTCCGCACCTTCCTCCAGCACCGCCTCCAGACAGTATTCGTAGGTTATACCACCATCAACATCCTCATCGGTATATTCATAGGGGTTTTCTCCAGTTATGAGGGAGGGGTTTATCTGGGTCCAGGGTTGGTCTTTGCTTTTGGTCAGGATGACCCCGCCAAAGGCGGAGTCGCCTTCTGTAACAAGTGAACGACGATAGAGGTTGAAGCCGACCAAACCCGTCTCCTCGGCCGTTTCCCATGTTACGACTACGGCGCCCCCAGCAGTTTCGGTCCGGAACGACGTAAGGTATACACCGACCTCGCTAAGGAAAAGTTTAGGGTTTCTGTACCTGTCGAAAAGTCCCCAATACGGCTCCCAAGGCTGCCAAGTCTTCCATGGTTGATCAAATGCCTCGAAGTAGCTAAAAAAGACATCTGTCTCGGCCAGGAGTACGAAATAATCCATCTGATTTTCTTCGGTTGCCCAATCAGCTCCGTCGGTAGGCCACCCGGTCTCCCGGACGAAGACAAGTTTCCCGTCGGCGAGTGCGAGAATCTGATTGTATCGATCCTCGGTCCAGGCGACGCCGGCTGCAGGATCATATATACCGTTATTAACCGGATGTATTATCGGAAACAGCCAATCGCCGTGAGAAAGCAGCCAGTCAGCGGTTTCGTCGCCGGCCAGGTAATCTTCGATCTGCTCGGCGGTAGTAACCGGCAGGCCCGTCTGGGTTGCGACATAGTCCATAACATATTCAAGTTGTTCAATCGTATACCGCTCACTTAGACCCTCGTTACCGATACAGTAAGCGTCGACGTACTCCGCAGCAGCAAGAGCGTTCGGTATCTCCTCCTCCCATAGGGTCTCCTCGTTAAAATAGAAGATGCCCATTATAAAGACATCGAACCCGCCGACTTCATCGGCGAGCCGTGGAATATCTCCCAAGGTGTACTCGGAACCGTAAGTCGCGATACCTGTGAATATATAGTCGTTAAGCACCTCCAGGTCCGCTATTATTTCCGATTCGTCAGGGTAATCTCCTATGTTGGGGTTAAAATTTGTGGGGGCGTAACAAACCCATATATAATCTGGGAAATCTTCCACGTCTACTACGGGCTTTCCTCCATATGTCTCCGAACTCGAAAATGAAACGGCTACTACGAGCAATAAAACGCATGTAATGTAATACATTTTTGGTTCCTTTCTTTTTTATTTTGGCTTAATTGGGACTTTACCCTTCATATTTGTTACAATCTATTGTGTTATTTTCTAAAATAATTTACCAATTGTCAAGTAAAATATTACAAAATCTCATAACTATTTTGTAATGAGGAAATACTCAAAAATCTCCCTAAAAGCCCCGACTCCTCTAATTTACCCTTTTCACCATTGAAAATTGAAGCGAGCACAATTTCCGCCCAACCCACCTTGACTTTGACGCTTCTCTGATTTAACATTGGGAGACAGTTTCGCAATATATGGAAGGACAACGGATATGACCGAGACCTATCCCTTAATCCTTGCGGGCGAGGAGATTGATACCGGCGAGTATATTACTATCCAGCACCCCTACGACGGACACCAGGTAGGGCGGGGCGCCAAAGCCAGCCCCGAACATATGGAGCATGCCATAGCCGAGCCGAGGGGCATAAAGCCCGCAAGATTATGGCTGACCTCCCCCTTTACCGGCGGGAGGAGATTCTACTTGCCTCCGCCGATATGCATGGAGGAAGAAGGCGAGGAGTTTCTGCTCTTTGCCCGCCGCGGGAAGGAGGTAACTCAATACCCCGGCTTCTACGAGCTGGCTCCCTCCGGTGGACTTGGCGATAGGTTTGCTCGCCCGGATGGGACTGTTGACTTTGCCGGGCAGTTGCTTGCGGAGCTTATAGAAGAATGCAGGATATCCGCCGATATGGTTGAGGAGTTAACTCCCTTCGCCGTGGTCTTTGACCGGCGAGAGAATGTCTATGATATATGCTTTCGGCTGACCTTGAGTGCCCGCCGAAAGACGCCATTGCCAGGATTTAGCTTGTCTTCGGAATATGATGAGGCTATCTGGGTGCCAATAGGGGAGGTAGAGAAATTTATTTCTAAAAATAAATCAAGTATAGTCCCTACCTCTAAAGGAATAATCAGAGCCTATAAATCGCTGCACAAATAGAAGGTTATGAACATACCGCCTGTTTATCAAGGGGTGATAACCCGCCTAAGGCTTAAACATAGTCTTCTTCACCACTGCACTATCACCGCTTCGCCCCTTCCTAAGCCCAATATCTCTTTCGCGCTCTTTCCACCCACAGCTATCTCCATCCGTCCTCCGGAGCCGAGCAGAGCCAGAGGTTTCCCGGAAAGCCCCTGAAAATAAGACTTGGCTAAGCCCTTAATGGCATACTCCCCTATTTGCACCAAAATCTCCCCGGGAGTTCTGCTGACCAAGTCGTCCTCAGTAATATTGGTGATGAGGTTGCCGAAGGGGTCAATGTGAATGACCTGGCCGGTGAGGGTGTTCTCCTCTTTGGTTGGAGCAGGGACATCCAGCAGGGTAAGGTCGTAAGCCCTATCGCCCAGCTCTTCCAGAGTCCCTCCGCAAGCCAGGTGCGCCGCCGCTGGGGCAAAGATGTCCCGGGCGTGGAAGGTGAAGGAGATGCGACCCTTTGGGGGCTGGACTTGGGAGATGTTCACCGCCAATTGCAGGGGGTGGCGCTTGAGGGCAAAGGTGAGCAAGCCGTTGTCCGGCGCTATAAAGTAATACTCGCCAGCCCGGCAGGCGAGCGCTCGCCGTTTACTGCCCACGCCGGGGTCAACCACGGCAATATGTATAGTGCCTGGGGGGAAGGTGGAGCAAGCTGTCTCCAGAGCCAGCGCGGCGGAGAAGCAATCCTGCGCGGGTATCTGATGGGCGATGTCAATTATTGTAGCTAGGGGAGCCTGTGATAGCAGAACTCCCTTGACTGCACCGACATAACCGTCGCTTGCTCCAAAGTCGGTGAGCAGGGTGATGACCGCGCCGCGGGCTGAGGGATTGGGGTAAGATGGGGAGTTCATTTTTTTTAAGGCGAGCTAAGTATATGAGATGAGATAGAGGATTATCATGTCTTATTTCAATATCCCCTCTCTATGTCCACCAAATTTATGAGCGGTCTACCCTCCAGATAATTGCGGATGTTTTGCGCCATAAGTTTCCCTAATCGTTCAAAGTATTTCTTGCCCGAACCAGCCAAATGATGGGTGATAATGATTTTGGGATGCTCCCAAAGGGGACTTTCCTTGGGCAGAGGTTGTTTCGCCACTACATCCAGAGCCGCACCGGCAACCTGACCGGAATCCAGCGCCTCCAGCAGTGCCGATTCATCCACCAGCCCACCCCTGGCGACATTGATTAAATAACTGCCCGGTTTCATTACCTTAAAAGCAGAGCTATTCATCATATTTTGTGTGAGCTGGGTTAAGGGCAGGCAGAGGACTACAAAATCCGCCTGGCTTAAAACCTCTTTGAGTTTGTGCGGAGGATAGACTTTTTCCACCAGGTCGCTTTCCACTTCCTCTACATCCAAAGCCAAAAGACGCATCTGAAAAGCCTGGCAGAGTCGAGCAACATGTTTGCCAATGTTCCCCAAACCCAATATCGCCACCGTCTTCCCTAAAAGATCGTCCGTTTGCAATCGCAGCAGGTCAAATGCCCAGTGCTTTTTCTGCTGATATTCTATGCTGGGTTTGAGTTGGCGAACTAAGGCGAGCATCAGAGCTAAAGTCTGTTCTGCCACCATTGGGCTAGCCACGCCGCTGGCGTTGGTCACGGCAATGCCTCGCTCCCGGATTGTCGCCGCCACTTCAGGTGTTAATTCTTCCTCAATCCCCGCCTGAGCCATGGCCAGCCAGCGCAGTTTTTTGGCTGTGGCGAGAACACCTTTCGGGATATTGAAGGTGAGGAAGACCTCGGCGTCGGCGATGGCTTCCGCCAGATGCTCCCGGCTCTGAGAAGGGAGAAGGCGAACATCGGCTAAGTCCTCTTCCTGAGCGATGACCTCCGCCACCGTCTTGAAGTAAGCCGGGTCTTTGCCTAAAAAGACGACGACATTTAGCATATTAGCTTTGTCCATTAATTGAGATTTGATGGCGCAAATATTTTAAGCTAATAGATAATAGCAATATTCATATAGTTAATAAAGCACAAAATAAAAACCCCCGAGTGAGGGGCTTTTACTATGTGATTAGAGGATTAATTTACAACCACATCTTACTTTTTCACTCTTTTTGTGCTAATGATGGATTCGTTATCATTAGATAGTGGCTGTATTAATTTGTTATATTCTTTTGTTGGGTAGACTCCAGTTTTATAATACTGGATAATTACGAATGGTGCTCTAAGACTCGTCTCTCTTTTCTTTTTCATCTAAGGTCCTCCTTCTATCTTAAATTCCTTTTTCTTAATCCAGGTAAACTTTGCCGGTGGCTCGATTACGGCAATATCAAATGGTGGACCACACATTGGAGGTCCTATAGATATATCATCTATAGCAGAAGTTACATATAAAATCAAGTGAATTATTTTAATAGCCTCTTGTAAAGGCATAACTTCATAAAGTAAATGCAACTTGTATTTTGAGATGATTTCTTTAATTATTTGGTCATCTACTTTTTTTTCGTTGAGAAAGTCAGGAATTCTAGTATCAAAACCCCTAAACAATCTGTTCCAAACATTATGTATACCTCTCCAAAATAATCCTAAATCCTTTTCTTTTTTTTCTTCTTTTTTCTTGCTAGGTAATACAAGCTCAAAGGATTTGCATCCTAGTTGCGATTTACTGATTCCGCCCATAATAAATCCAATATCGGGTTTATCGCTAACATTGAATGCATATTCATATTTTTTTATCATAAAGTCTTCAAATTTATTAAAAACCTCATCAATGTTTCCCTTTACCTCTTTAGTTTCTTTCTTAATAATTTTTTCAAACTCTAATAATAACATTTTTATTGACTGATTGCCGATATTTCCCATCCCGTAAGACATCACGGCAATAGGTAATTCATCTATTCGAAATAATTTTTCAGCCGTAGAATATGTCTTAATTACTCCTTCAGTTTGATTTTGGTCTGTCCCTCTACCCCAGATCTGTGTTGTAGAATCAGCGCCCAATACTATGCCATCGTTCACTTTTATCCAGGCTTCTATTGTCATTTTACTACCTCCTTAAAAAAATAATGCTTTATTCAGCTATTGTTTATAGCCAAGGCTCACTCGCAATTCCACACACGGTTGCAATGATTACCCGATATATTTGCGCCACTACCTGCACCAATGTTTATACTACTCAGAATTCTCCAACCCCCGCTTAAATAGTTTGTGTGTCATCATTATATAATATGGTGAAATAGCTAACGTCTCAGTTTTTCTGCAGATAGAAAAATATCTAATCTTTTTAATTTTAATATCCTCCCACTACTTCTCCTCAATCCTGAAATTAACCGGCGGTGGTGAAATTGTGGGTGCGGAGGAGAAGACAGCGCGCACCTCGTAGGCGCCGGGCTTGGGCGGGGTTTGGCTCTTGCCCGGTTTGGGCCAGACTGCGTGATAGACCAGAGACTCTCCGGAAGCCATATTATATAGCGAGAAAAGGGGCAGGGTGAAGCTGCCGTCCTGGGAGTTCCACAACTCCTGGCCGTCGCGATAGACAGCAATACTATATTTCTGCGAGGTGGGGAAGAAGAGTTTTATCATTGTGTCGGAGAGGTTGGTAACCAGAAAATCAATGTGCACCGCCTCGCTGGGATTATAGCATTCCTTATCTACCGATAATTGTAAGAGTAATTCGTCGTCAATGGTGCTGGTGCAGACTGCCTGGTCATCGTGCACCGATTTGATTGTATCCTCTGGAATGGTGAAAGCCAGCCCCCAGACCGGCAGACAGCCCAATATGGCGAGTAGAATGACGATACGCATATAAACCACCTTGGGAGAGGTAGTTGTTGTCTTAAGTAATGCTTGTTAATAATTATAAAGACCAGCCGGTAAATGTCAACATAATAAGTAACAATAATTTGCTACCGAATTTGGGCAAAATCCGCTAACCACCCGCCACTATTTGAATGTTCTTCCGCTCCCCACCTCTATCACCCCCTCCTGGACTTGCAACGGTGCTATCATAGTAGCCACCAGTAAATAGTTTAGAGCCATGGCGAAATGGTCCTCCAGCCCCCGGGCGTATTGTAGACTGTATTTTCCGTCCGAACCCTCCCGCCGCTCCTTACACAGTCGCCCCAGATGAACCAACGCCTCCTCCACCGCAGGTCCACCCGAGGGCAAAGTAATTTGCCCGCTGGAAAGTTTTGCCACCAATTCGTCCAGACTTTCGGTGCGGTCTATCAGCACCTTGGGCACTGCCTTGCTACCTCTTCCCTCTACACCTTTGCTAAGGTGTTCACCCTGGTAGTAAGCGATATAAATCCGTCCGGGATACTTCAGGGCTAGCTGCTTTGCGGAGTGTTTATAAGGCATAGCGTCAATGACTGTGCACAGGATTCTGCAGGAGTCGAGCAGAGCGTCCAACCTCTGCCAGCTCTCGGTAGCCTCCAGCCAGAATACCTGCACATAGCCTGAGGAAATAATTTTGCCGATGGCAATGTGCAGGGTATCCCCCACATCTACGCCCATATAGGCGGGTCCTTGCTCCAACTGCATTAGCTCGGTTCCCAGACAAGACTTAAGGCTCTCTGCATCCAGAGGAACCATCTGTCCGGCATAGGGCAAGCCCAGCAGAGAGTTGTAAAAGCGTCTTCTGGTGGTCTCCGTTTTAGCGGAGTGGAACTCCTTTAGCAAGCGTTCTGGAGAAATTATGCCGGCGATGAGTTGGGAGAGTTGATAGCCGCGGATGTCGCTATTGTCGGGCTTTCTCGCCACTCATCTGCCGGAAGTAATATCCAGAGGATGATGGCATCTGGGGCAGACCACCTGGGTCTCTCCGTCCTTCTCCAGAAGGCATTTCGGGAAGTGTTCTTCCAGCGGCTCTTCAAAGGAGCAGGCCGGGCATTGCGTCAACCAGAAGTGTTGGTCGCTGTGCTGAAAGCTCTGGTCAATGCCGATGCCGGGCAGGCTGGGGGTGGAGAGCTCGCTCTGCCAGCCGAGAGGGGAGTGGATGATGCGGTCGCGGGCATATTCCTTTTGAGTATTGTCCGCCATATCCAGCTCGTCCAGAATGATGTAATCGGCGTCCACCGAGCGCACTCTCACTTTACCCAGAAGCCCGCGAAAATAGAGCGAAGAACTCCCCAGCCGCTTCAGCCCAACTTTATTGACCTCCTTTACTTGCTCGCTTAGTAGTGGTGAGGCGTTGATAATGGGCATCACCCGGTCTTGAGAGAAGTCCTGGACATCTGTCTCGGTAGGGAAGAAGTAGATTATCTTGACCGGCTGGGTGGAGGCCAGCCAGAGAGATTTAATGATGTGGTAGGTGGAGGCGCCGACCTGGGCTGATTTGCGAAAGACCTGATGTTCTGCCGGGTCGGTATAGATTTGCTGTAGAAAGGGATAGCGAGAGAGCGAGAAGGGACGATTGCGGAGGAAGATGTGGTTGTGCGCCCATTCCAGAATCTCCGGGGAGGAGTTTGTTTGAGCCATAGGCGAATAATTATAACATATGTATAGCAAAATATCAATAGAAATATGTTTATCAAAAAGCTAACAAAAAAAAGATTGCTGGTTATTGGGCAATAATGTAGAATATGAAAAATTGGAGGTGTGGTATGAAGTCTTCGCAGAGGTGGTTTCTCTTCTGGACGACATTTATAACTCTGGTCATCATCATCCTCATCGTAATCTTTAGAAGCAAAAGCCCCCAGGAACGAGCTTTACAGGATTACTATCTGGCTAACAAGCTATACGATTTGAAAAGCTACGAGGAGGCGGTGGCGGAGTATAGGCTGGCGATAAGGTATGACCCTACACTGCTAGACGCCTATTATAATCTGGCGATATGCTTGGAGGAGCGCAGTTATGAGGAGGCAGCGACCGCCTGGGAGGATTATTTTTCTGCGGTAGAGGAATATGGTCCGGGGAACAAGGTGGAGGAGGAGAGCGAAATAGATTACGATGAAATAGCCAACGAACATCTAGCCTACTGTTACTATATGGTGGGAATGAGCAGTGAGACTCCGGCGGATAGGGCTATTGAATACCTCCGTAAGTATCAAGATATGCAGGGAAAGATTGTAGCCAATGAAGAGCGGTCAAGGAAGGTCACCGACAAGCTGGCGGTGCTCACTGGGGAGAAGAAGCCGGAGGAAATTAAAGAAGGCTCCAGCGAAGATGCCGACAAGGCGTTGCTGGAGGACCTCAAGAAGTATGAGCAGTATCAGGAGCTGAAGCAGAAGAAGGAGGAAGAGTTGAAGGTGGAGAGTAAGGGCAAGTAATTCTCTTCAATCAGATAAAAAATTTGTCAAAAGGTTTTTCTTAAACCATAAACATTAGAGGTCAATTATGCTGGAATTTTTCTACAAACGCAGAAGTATCCGTAAATATACTTCAGAGCCCGTTCCCGAGCAGATGATTACTGACCTGCTCAAAGCGGCTATGTCCGCCCCCAGCGGAAACAACCGCCAGCCCTGGGAGTTCATCGTGGTCCGCGAACAGAAGATGAGAAAAGCTCTGGCTAAATCCTCTCCCTACGCTCAGATGGCAGAATTTGCTCCGCTGGTCATTGTGGTGGCTGGAGAGCTTAAAGAGCCGTGGATGGAACAGGACTGTGCCGCTGCCACCGAGAATCTCTTGCTGGCGGCGGCGAATATGGGCTTGGGTGCAGTCTGGTGCGGTCTGAGGGACGAACGGGAGGAGAAGGTGCGGGCGCTACTGGGAATACCCGGCACGCATCGCGCTTTTTGCCTTATCCCGGTGGGTTATCCGGCGGAGGAAAAGGAGCCGAGAACACAGTATACTAAAGTAAAGGTGCATTGGGAGAAATATTGAAAAACAGAATAATATAAAATATTATAAGAATAAGTTGGCATCAGTTTTTTCTATGTTCGTCAAAGAATCTAGGTTAATCCTGAAATAATCTCACCTTTCGTGCTGAGACATCAAGAAAATCCTGATTTGTTTCAATAACCTATTATTGTTTTCATCCTGCCTAAACATTCAAAAACCCTCTTCTCTAACCTCCGGAGGCTCATTATGTCCCGCATTATTCCTTTCTTTCTTATACTCGCTCTGTTTTTAAGTTGTTCCTCTAAATCCGCGGAGGGAGATAAATCTAGCGTTGAATCTAAGAATACAGATGTGCCGGATATGGTAACGCTAGCCAGCTTGGAAACGCCGGACGGCTTTCTCTTCAGCATCTATCCCTGGCGCTACACCAACGTCCTCCGCCCCGGCGATTCGCTGGAGTTGGTCTTTCAGTGCTACAATAAGTCCAGCCAGCCCCTTGACGGGGCTAAAATCTTTCGGGAATCCTTGTTGGTCCTGCATTACCCGGATAAAACGGTGGTGCAGTCGGATGAGGAATTTCTGGGCATCTGGCAGAAGGCCGGGACGATTGAGCCGGGCGCCAGCTACGGCCCGCCGGTGGATATAGCCAGGCTATTCGGTATGAAGGAGCTGGGTGAATATTCTGCAGAGTGGGAGGTGGGGGGATACGAATTGGTATATCCGCTCAAGGTGATGGAGGGAGCGGATTATTTTCTCTACCGCTTGAAGAACGACACTTGTTACAACGACTGGGGGTTGCATATGTATGGCACGGACGGTGACTACTCCAGCAAAAGCCTGGCTGGAGAGGCAATAGCCCTGGGAAGTGTTATGGTGCCGGGTTTGCAGAATATGCTCGGTGACACCAGAGAAGCCTTCATAGAGGGTAGTGAAGACGCCACCATCGCCAGTATGTATGCCTGGCGGGTTTGCGACTTCGCCGCCATTATGCTCATTGAAATAATGAAACAGGAGCCGGGAGGTATCCGCTCGATGGACCCGGCGGTGCGCGATAAACGGATTGAAGAGTTAAACCAATGGCTTTCCGAGAATGAAAAGTGATTCTTAAACCAATTTAGGGACTATCAAGGGGGTTATTCAGTGAACAAGTTAAATGGTTTTTTGATTTTTTTGGCAGTTACTCTCGCCGGCATTGCTCCGGCATTCGCCTCGGCTCCGCCGGAGTTTCTGGATATGGGGGAGGCGGACGGCTACCACTATTCCGCCAAAGTGGTGGCTAAGACTGGACCTGAGGATAATCGCATATTCACCTGGGAGATTTCTCGGGAGAAAGACGGAAAGACGGAGACCATCTATCGCATTGACCTATCGAACGATCGATATTCGGGCAATGAATATCTGAAATACATCGGTGTCTTTCCGGACAACCAGTATTTTTACTTAGCTAATTCTTTCTTTTTAAATGTTTATCCTCTCAACAACCCTCAAGAGCTGGTGATAGCCCGCGACCTGGAAGACCTGGAAGGTAATATGATATACCAAATATGTATAATAGATGGAAAGTTGTATTTTTTGACGTGCTTTTGTGCGGACGACTCCGGAACTCTCTACCGAGTTGATTTGGAGAAGAGGGCGGTTGAAGAAATAATGACCGCAGAGGATTACCTGCCCCAGAAAACTATAATACCCGAGGAAGAGAGTGTCCTATATTCAGATTGGGGTCCGGACAATAGTGATACTTTCAAAGTATTATTTGGTGAAGACTGCGACATGCTCCAAGCTATGGATTTATTCGGTCTAAGCTTCTGCGGTTCATATTACATAGATTGGGTCTTGGACTTGAACACCGGAGATAAGGAGAGATTTCTTACTGCACAAGCCAGCTCCACCCTGTTGGAGGAGGGCAAACCCACGGATTATCTCTCCGCGGATAAAGCCATAGACGGCGATATCTCCACCGCCTGGGTGGAGGGTATGGAGGGCCCGGGTATCAGTGAGAGCTTGACCATAAACCTGTGCAGAGAGTTGGAGTTGTCCGGTATTGCTTTAATCCCCGGTTATGCCCAAAGCCAGGAAGTCTTTTGGGGTAATAACCGGCTCAAAAAAGCGCGCCTGGAGTTCTCCGACGGCTCCAGTTTTGAACAGAGCTTCACCGACCAGATATGTATGCAGGATATTAGCCTACCCGATTCTTTTGTAGGTCTGAAGACGCGCTATGTAAAGATAACCATTCTGGAGGTCTATCCCGGCTCCCGCTGGGACGACACCTGCATAAGCGAAGTTGCTTTAGGAATTGAGAGGAGGTAAAAAAATGTTCCGAACAACATCAATGATGATTTGGGTAATCAGCTTTATCGCTTTCGCCCTGCCCGTCTTTGCTGACGGTGGTGGAAACTGGATTATCCATGAGAACCCAGCCCCGGGCGAGGGTTACAGCGAGCAGTCCACCATCCAGATGACCGCCGAGTATGTGGACATCGTCCTGCACCCAGAATATGCCCAGGTAAGTGCGGTCTTTGAGTTTGAGAATACCGGACCGGAATGTTCCATTGGGATGGTCTTCCCCCTGGACGGCGCCCTTCAGCCAGTCGGGGGTTGGGACGGGGGTTGGGTAGCGCTCAAGGAAAAATACCCCGATGCAGAATGGTATCACAGTATGAAAAAAATTAATGGGGTTTGGTATGAGAATGAGAATGTCTACATTAAGCCGGAGGATGTGGAGAGTGACTTTCAAGTAACCGTTGACGACAGCACGCCCTTGGACTATTCACTGATAGAACTTTTACCCACCGGCGTCTCCACCATAACCGGTTACGCCGAATGGTATCTTACCTTTGACGCCGGGCAAAATAGAGAGCTTGATTGCTCCTATACATCAGAATACGGTGCTGGGGGAGAATCGTTTATATTCAATGACTTTTTTTATTTCTTGGGCACGGGTAGTTCCTGGAAAGGTCCCATAGGATACGGAAAGCTCATTATACGACCGGGGATGGACTTTGCCGACCAATGGCGAAGGAATTTTCTATTCTACGAAAGCCCTGGACTTCCCCCAGCCCAAGACCTGGGCGACCAGATTGTCTGGGAGTTTGAAAACCTGGAGCCAGTCTATCAGGAGACTGAGGAATGGGATATCCATAATGACAATCGTAGTGGAATTAAAATCTACCTAATCAGGGATAGTATTATGGTATACGAGCATATTGAGCCATGGTCATTCGATGAATACGGTCTGGGCTGTCCCGGAAAGATTTCGGGGCCCAACGGCATCAATTTCTGCACCGAACCGGACAGCAATTCTCCAACTGTTCCGGGAAAGGAAACCTTGGCCAAGGATTTGTATATTTTGGTATTGGAACGCAACGGTGATTGGTATTATGTGCTCACCAGGGATAACTACTACGGCTGGGTGCGCTGGCGTTATGTTGACCCGGAGAGTGGTGAGGAGTTTAGATACATTGATTTAGAATTGGAGAACTGGATAAGTGCTGGGTAAGCTTTCTGGCTAATTTGAATCCATTAAGGATTCGTATAATTGTAGGGGTAATTAGTTGCAAAAACCGGGATTTACTTATCTAAAAATTAAGTAGTGGGGAAGGCTATTAGGAGGTAAGAAAATGTTCCGAACAACATCAATGATGATCTGGGCAATCAGCCTTATCGCTTTTGCCCCATTCGCCCTCGCTGATGCCGGCGGAAACTGGATTGTTCACGAAAACCCGTCTCCCGGCGAGGGTTATAGCGAGCAGTCCACCATCCAGATGACCGCCGAGTATGTTGACATCGTTCTGCACCCGGAATATGCCCAGGTAAGCGCGGTCTTTGAGTTTTTGAATACCGGACCGGAATGCTCCGTCGAAATGGTCTTTCCCCTGGGCGGTGCTCTCCAGCCAGCCGGGGGATGGGATGCGCTAAGAGAAAAATATCCCGATGCAGAATGGTATCACGGTGGTAGAGAAATTAATGGGGTTTGGTATGATGAGGATGTCTACATTAAGCCGGAGGAGGTGGAGACCGACTTCCAGGTAACCGTTGACGACAGTGCACCTCTGGACTATTCACTGATAGAGCTTTTACCCACCGGCACATCCACTATTGCTGGTTATTCCGAATGGTATCTTACCTTTGACGCCGGGCAAAAAAGGGTGGTCTCTTGTTACTACACTTCAGATTACGGCGGATGGGGAGCAATGCTTGAACACGATTTCAAGTATGTCTTGGGCACAGGTAGTTCCTGGGAAGGTTCCATAGGATACGGAAAGATAACCGTTCAACCGGGGCAAGACTTTGCCGACCAATGGCGGAAGCGTTTCTTGCTCTACGAAAACCCCGGACTTCCCCCCGCGCAAGACCTGGGCGACCAGATTGTCTGGGAGTTTAATAACTTGGAGCCGGGCAATGGTAGTGGAATTGACATTATTGTATTCCCGGATTTTTCCGTTGAACACGCTTATTTTGGTTCCAGCTTGGAAGAGGGTCCCGGCTGTCTCGGGTATATTTCAGCACCCAACGGTATAAACTTCAGAACTGAGCCGGACAGCAACTCCCTACGGGTTCCGGGAAAGGAGACCTTAGCCAACGGTGAGCCGATTGCGGTATTGGAAAGAAACGGCGACTGGTATTATGTGCGCACCAATGGGGGGTATTATGGTTGGGTCCGTTGGCGTTATATTGACCCGGACAGCGGTGAGGAATATAGATACATTCATTTGGTAATGACTAATGAATGACGGTGTCGCTGAGCTAAGCCAATAATGGACAAGGAAATCCCTAGCTTTTTCTTTCTCTTTCCAGTTCGTTCACCGTTTCTATCATAGTGGTGAAGGGGAAATTGGCTAGGATATTTTTTATCTTCTCCTCGGTTGACCCGATACAGAACTGTTGCCTTAGCTTGCCGTATAAACCCTTGTCCGCAGACGGGACCTGTGGGTCAACATCCTTAGGATGAACGACAAATACCGCCCTCTCCCCTCGCTTCTCCATCTGTCGGAGCAGGGAGACCATTAACCTTTGCGGCGTAAGGCGCATATAACCTCCGGCAGAGAATATCTACCGATACGACCCTAAGCGACCGGCGCTAACCGGTATTTCCCAGAATTCTCTCCGTGCGGTAGGCAAATAGGGTTCAGCAGGCGCCTGCGGCCAACCACCGTTATATCGTCTAGCTGGGAAAATGCTGGCGTCATAGAGATAGCCAGCCTCAATTAATACTTCCCAAGCCCAGGTGGTCTTGGGGGTTAGTGAATAGGAGGGCGCCCGAAAACCCACCGGCTTTTTAACTCCGCAGGAGACTATCGCCTGCTCCGCTCGCAGTAAATCCTGCCGGAAGCTGTCGGGGTTAAGCTCGGAGAGCAAAAGATGGTGGTAGCCGTGATTGGCAATCTCATGTCCCTGTCTTACTATCTCCTTGATTAACCGTGGGTATTTCTCTGCAATCCAACCCAGAACAAAGAATGTTGCCCAGGTATTATACCGGTCAAGTAGGTCTAATATCTTTCTAGTGGAAGCCTCCACTCTCGGTTCCTGTTGCTCCCATACATCCGCCTTTGGCGCCTTTGGGGAAATTACATGGAACCAGTCCTCTAAATCCACAGTGAAGATGTGTTTTAGCAAGACCTTATCTTTCTGCTGAAGAGACTCATCCTCAAATATGCTATCCTGAGGATGGGATGGAGTTTATTTTTCTCCGAGAGCTACTGAATAGTAACAGGTTTTTATCCAAATGCAAGGCTAAGATTTATCTCTAGCTATTCGCCAAACCCCAGGAGTAATCGATTATTTTTCTCCTTACTTAATCATGGAATAGTGATATAATATTTATTGAAAGCTACCCCTAATTCCACAGGAGGAGTTTATATGAAAACAATTCAAATTCTGGTTTTTCTTTCCGTGGTCTTACTCGCCGCCTGCTCCACCGCTACGGACAATGGCAATAGGGATTTGCCGGATATGTGCGTGGTCTTCGTCGGCGCTTCCATCACCGAAGCCTGGGACTTTGGCAACTACTTCCCTGGCTACAACTTCCAGAAAGTCATCTACTACGATTGGGATAAAACTCAGTGCTGGGACCAGGTGGTCGCCTACGACCCGGACATCGTTCTGGTCAAGGAGTGCGGCGCCTATTTCTATGCCGACGGCACCACGCCCTTGGGAGACTACGAAAGCTGTATGCAGACGATGGTCTCTCTTATCCAGGGCATTGATGCCATCCCGGTTCTCTCTACCACTCTCCCCATAGATGTCGGCTACGGCGGTTGCACCCAGGAGCAGCTGGACGACATCATTGAGTTCAACAACTGGGTGCGCAATTACTGTTCTTCCAACAATATTACTGTTATGGAATACTACAATACCATCGCTGATGGTGAGGGCCAGCTTCCCACCGACTGCCACGACGGCGACGGCCTCCACCCCAATCAACACGGCTACGACATCCTGAGCCCCATTGTTATCCCCACCTTAGAGAGCTGTATCGGGATTGAGGGGATAAGTGTCGGCTCTATTCGCGCATTATTTAACTAATTTCTCGCGTTTCAAGAAAATCCTCTACAAATGAGAAATTTTCAAAAAAAGTGTGACCTGGGTCACACTTTTTTATTCTAATATCAGGAATTTCACTGGTTAGCAAAAATCATATTTCGGAAAATCCCATCATTTAGGGTATTTCTCCAATACTGATACCAGGTCGTGCTCTTTCACTATTGCCTGACCGCGATAATCCAGCACATATTTTGTAAAATTTTTCACTGAATCACTGGCTTCAGTAGAAGAATAAAGATAGACTGGACGATACAAAGGATACTCGCCAGAGCGCACTGTCTCCTCGCTGGCTGCAATCTCTTTCCCCTGGACATCTATGGGAACCCGCTTTACGGTAGTATTTGCCTGGGGAAGCACTATCACCCCCAGGGCGAACTCGTCGTTTATAATTCGGTCCAGAATATCCTCGTTAATCTCCATAGTTATAATTGCTGGACTTGCCTCTTCCCCGCCCAGCACCATATCGGAAAAGAGCTGGTAGTCGCCGCTACTCTGGGTAAGTATTACCGGCTTAATCTTTCCCGGCAAAAACCCCAGCTCCGACCAGTCGGTTATCTCCCCCAGGAATATTCCTTGCAGTTCATCCACACTGATGCTCTCCAGGGGGGTTTTTTGATTAACTATCACTGCCAGAGCATGATAACCCACGGTCCATTTCTGCGGGGTTATGCCTGCGGCATCCACCTCCTCCAACTCCCAGCTGGATATCTCTCGGGTGGAACTGACCAGGTCCACCACTCCCTTACTAAAAGCGGAGAATCCGGCGGTTTCACCTTCTCCGGAGACCCAAATGACATCCTCCGGGTGGTAATATCTGTAGCCCTCGTATAGCGAGTGGAGCAAATTGACCATAAATTGTGTGCCCATCACTTTAATGGTAGCTTCTCTAGGCGGGGTTGTCTCCTCTGCCGAGCGGGCGGAGATTGCTGAGAACAATACCAGAATTGAGATAAACATTATTTTGATAATCACTGACCTGGGCTGCGTCATATTTTTCTTCTCCTGGAATAAGCAGGGTCTTATGGTTTAGCCAATTCTAGCAGATGGCTTCCAGGTGGACAAGGGATAAAATGCAGACGAGCCCCGCCACCGGCGAGGCTCGTCTATACAATCGTTAAATGTATTCAACTAATTTACTTTGCCACTACGCACTGGGCGTTCGCCTCAGCGCCATTGCAAGTAGCCTTCAATGTATAAACTCCGCTGGTTAAGGAGGAAACATCCATCACTGCTTCCAGCTCCATTGCATCACTAGCCTCCAGCTTTTGGCTGGCAACCAGGCGTCCGGAGAGGTCGTATAGCTCCAGGTTCACCAAGCCCGCATCGGGGACAGAAAGCAGACAGGTGAGCATATCACTTGCCGGGTTGGGATAGAGTTCAGTGATGGCGAAGGCTGGCGGTGCAGGGGCACAGCTTGCTGTGCCCAGAATTTCTGTGGATTCATCAGCCAGCACCGCCTCCAGCCGGTATTCGTAGGTCAAGCCCCATTGCACATCGCCGTCGGTATATTCATAGGGGTTTTCGCCGGTAATGAGGGAGGGGTTAACCTTGGTCCAACCCACGTCCTTCTCTTGTAGCGGAAAGCTATAGCTTTCCGCTACAGAAGTTATCTCCCGGCGATAGAGGTTGAAGCCGGCGATTTGCTCGCCCTCGGTGGAATCAACTGACCAGTTTAGGACGACTTCTTTGCCACCATTATCCACTGCGGAGAAGGAGGTGAGGTTGATATCAATATTTGGTCCATACCGGGCATACTTCAGGTCACCATTACCCCAATCCAAATAAGAAATGTGGGGGTTATCCAGTGAATCTAAGGCCATTGAGATACCATAATACCCCATATCTCCACCGGTGTCCACGGAGGTTATGGACCAGATGGAACCGGTCCAGTAGGCATACTTTAGGTCGCCATTAGACAAATCATAATAAGAAATGTGGGGGTAATCTGAAGAATCTAAGGCTATTGAGGTCCACAAACCCACCTCTCCAGCGGTGTCCACGGAGGTGATAGACCATTCGGAACCGGTCCAGTAGGCATACTTCAGGTCATAATGAGTCAAATCATTATAAGAAATGTGGGGGTAATCTGAAGAATCTAAGGCTATTGAGGTACATTCACCTGCAAATCCAGCCGTGTCCACGGAGGAGATAGACCAGGCGGAACCAGTCCAGTAGGCATACTTTAGGTCCCAATTAAACTCATCACGATAAGAAATGTGGGGGTAATCCGATGAATCTAAGGCTATTGAGGTCCACCGACCCACATATTCAGCGGTGTCCACAGAGGTGATAGACCAGGCGGAACCAGTCCAGTGGGCATACTTCAGGTCAACATTACCCCAATCATAATAAGAAATGTGGGGGTTATCCTCTGAATCTAAGGCTATTGAGGTCCACCAACCCACATCTCCAGCGGTGTCCACGAAGGTGATAGACCAGGTGGACCCGGTCCAGTGGGCATACTTCAGGTCTTGATTAGTATCATCATGATAAGAAATGTGGGGGTAATCCGATGAATCTAAGGCTATTGAGGTGTAATCCCCCACAAATCCAGTGGTGTCCACGGAGGTGATAGACCAGGTAGCCCCAGTCCAGTAGGCATACTTCAGATGAGCATTAGTATCATCACGATAAGAAATGTGGGGGTAATCTGAAGAATCTAAGGCTATGGAGTTATCCAAACCCATAAATCCAGTAGCGTCCACAGTCTCTATGTGCCAGCTGTCGGCAAAAGACTGGCAATAGCAGAGCATAATGAAGCCACAGACCCCAACTGATATTCTTAATATTTTCATCTCTCCTCCTCCCTGATTTCGTTTCTTTTGCGATAATCACCTATTTATTTTACTATCAATACCATATCTTAATTATTAAGAATTGTCAATATAAAACAATAGGCAAGGATACTATCCTTGCCTTCCTTCGGGTAGGCAATTAGGAAAGGAAGAATTTGCCAAAAAAATCCTTGACATATGTGCTGTATGATGTTATAATATATAGCAGATAGTTGATATACTCTATATATGCAATATTCAAAAATTATCCCGGAGGCTCACTCCTTTGTTCCCTTTCTTGAAAAGATTACTCTCCAGAACTAATCGGACCAGGTCCGCAAATACCCGCCCCCTTAAGCTGGAAAAGTTCACCAGCCCCCCCAGGGGCGCCTTAACCCGCAGAAGCTTCTCCGCTATCGGTGGGGGCTTCGGTCTGGCCAATCCCGACCCCATTCCCCTCTCCACCTATTGCAAGATGCGTCACGACGCCCAACTCGGTGCTGGGTTAGCTATTATTAAACTGCCGGTCTTAGCCGCCGAATGGTCGCTTGATGGAGAGGACAAAGACGTGGTGGATTTCACTACTTCCGAACTCAATCGCTGTTATCGTTCGCTCATCCGCTCTATGCTCCTGGCTGTGGACTACGGTTTTGCCCCGCTGGAGCTGGTCTGGGAGTTGGGCGACGATGACTTCATCCACCTGGCTGAGATTCGCGACCCGGAACCCGGCTCTGTGGTTATCCTCACCGATGAGCTGGGCGGCTATAACGGTTTCCGCCAGAACCAGACGGAACTGTCCGCCGAAAAGACCTTGCTCTTTACCCATAGTCTGGAACACGGCAATTTCTACGGCATCTCCCGCCTGCGGCCAGCTTACACCCTCTGGCGCGTCCGTGAGCTCATCTACACCTTCTGCAACCGCTACTACGAGCGCAAGGGTAACCCCGCCACTCTGGTGCGCTATCCTCCCAATTATCAGCTCAGCCCCGAGGGCTCGCTCTCCCAGGACCCTATGCTCTCCTACGCCTTGAAGGCCGGCGAGGAGCTTCTGGAAAATGCGGTAATGGCTATGCCCTCCAGCCGCGACGACGGCGGCAACCTGCTCTGGGATGTTGACTATCTCTCCGACGACGCCCGCGGCGCGATGTTCATCAGTTATATTGAACACCTGAATACTATGTTATTGCGCGCCCTCTTTGTCCCCGAACGCACCTTGACCCAGCAGGGTGATGCAGGAAGCTATGCCCTGGCAAAAGCTCACCTGGATGTCTTCCTGCTCTCTGAAGATGGGCTCATCGCCGATATAGAGGACCACATAAACCTCCATCTTCTCCCCAAGTTGACCGCTTATAACTTCGGCCCGCAAGCGAAAACACCCCGTCTGCACATCGCCAGACTCTCCACCGAGAGCAGGGAGCTGGTCGCCGAGGTATTTATGGAGCTGGTGCGAAGCGGCAAAGCGCAGCCTTCGGCAGAGCTTCTGGCAAACGAGCTGGGTGTCCCCTTAGTCAGCTAGATTTAGTTCTAAATCCTTTCAACGAGCAAAGAATATGAAAAAAAATAAATCCCAACCAAAAGAAGTAAATGCCCAGCGGAAGTTCTTTGAGCTCCCCGGAAAACCGGTGAGATTCAGGAAGGAGCTTATCCGCATTGGCACTTATCCCCATCCTTCCGACCCGGAAAAAAGTTTTGTGGTGGACCAAAAACGGCTGGCGGAATGGGTGACCGCCTTTGAAAATAGCCAGACCAAAATCTGGGTCCCCCATCGCCACAGTATGGACACCAGGGACAACGCCGGCTGGGTGGAAAAACTCTTTATAGAGGATGACGCTCTATGGGCTATCCTGCGCATCACCGACCCGGCGACCGCCGAGAGCATCCGCCAGGGTTCCATTGCCGATATCTCCCTGGGCATTGAGTTCAGCTTCACCGACAGCGGCGGCAAGACCTGGCCGGAGTTCATCCGCCATGTAGCTTTGACCTTGGACCCCTACATCACTGCTCAGGGACCTTTTGTAGAACTATCCCGCAAGGAGGTGACTATGAACTTGGAAAAAACAGATGAATCCGCACCGGAGAATTCCGAGCAGGCGCCGGACCAATCGCGCTACGCCTATTGGGACGATGAGCAAGGCGTGGGTTACTTTGTCATTTACGACCCGGAGGGTAATCTTCTGGTAGACGAGGCGGTCAAGGCTCTGGAGAGCCTGGCACAGCTGGACATAGATGATGAGCTTCGTAAGAAAATCAGGCTCGCTCTTCTGAATGCTCTCTGGGAGGTGGGAATGCTCTCAATAAGCCAAACAACCGACGAGAATCCCCCAGAGACCAGCACCTCGGATACTAAGACTGCGGAGCAGACACAGATGTCCCGGGCGCAAGCAAGCGATTGGCAGGCAAAGTTGGAATCCCTATTAGCTAGTGGAAGAATAACCCCGCCGGTCGCCAGAAAATTATCTCCTCTGCTGGAACAACTCTCTACGCCCAGCATACAATTGGAGGCTTCCGGCAAGAACGCCATACGCGCAATTCTGGAGGCTTTGGACCACTTGCCCGCCAGCATTGACTTCTCCCGCAGAACTCGTCTGGGAACGATAGAACCTCCCCCCGGCGGAGAGATAACCGAGCTGGAGCGAGAGATGCTGACAAAGCTGGGCATTGAACAGCAGGCTTATCTGCGCTATCGCTCCCCGGAATAAGCTAGAGAATTAAAGGATAATGTCCCACCCTTTAGGTGAGGACATATATTTTGGCAAACAGGTCGGCAAACAGCTATACTATATTATCGCATTTAGTTAGATAAGGCAATTTCTACTTTTCCAGTTCAAATCATAGAGGTGATTCAATGAGTGTATTAACCGAAAACTACGACGCCCAGGGCAAAGCCGGCGCCCTGGTCAGCTATCCGGTAGCCGGGACAACCCACATCTATAAGGGTTCCCTGGTCTGCGTGAATAGCGACGGCTACGCCGTGCCCGGCGCCGACAGCGCTGACTACGCTTTTGTCGGTGTCGCTTACGAGGAGACCAACAACACCAGCGGTAGCGCCGGAGACCGCCGAGTGCGTCTGCTCAAGACTGGTTCCTTTGTCTATTCAAAGGAAGATGCCCAGCAGAGCGATTTGGGCAAACTGATGTATCTCTCCGACGACAACACCGTAGCGGACTCCACCAGCCACTCTGTCCCCGCCGGCATTGTGGTGGAAGTGCCCAACTCTTCCCAGGTTCGCCTGCGCATTGATACTCAGGTAAAGTGAGGTAACCATTATGACAATTGTTGCCAGTGACATCAGTAGACTATTAGAAGCTGGCTTAAAGACCATCTTCTTTGAAGCCTACCAGCAAGCCCCCACTTATTACCCCCAGGTAGCTACCATTATCCCTTCCAGCAAGGACAAAGAGACCTACGGCTGGTTGGGTGCTCTGCCGATGATGCGGGAATGGATTGACGAGCGGCTTCCCCGCGGCTTAGCCGCTCACGATTTTACCATTGAGAATAAGAACTGGGAGCTCTCCATCAGCGTGGACCGTAACGCCTTGGACGACGACCAATACGGGCAGATCAAAGCCCGCATCACCGCTATGGGCGAGGAAGCGGCTCGCCACATTGACCAGCTGGTCTTCGGGCTCCTCGGCGACGGTTTCACTACCCTCTGCTACGACGGACAGAACTTCTTTGACACCGACCACCCCGTTGATGGCGGGGCAAGCACTGAGTCCAATAAGGGCACCTCGGCACTTTCCGCGACCAACTATGCCCTGGCCAGAGCCGCGATGATGAGCTTCAAAGACGACCAGGGAAAAGTGATGGGCATTGTGCCGGATATTCTCCTGGTTCCGCCTATGCTGGAAGAGACCGCTCGCCAGATTCTCAACTCCGACTTCTATCCCGCTTTCGGCGAGGGTAATTCCGCCAACCCCTGGAAGGGCTCTGCAGAGCTTATCGTCAGCCCCCATCTAAACTCGGCGAGCAACTGGTTTCTGCTCTGCACCAAGCGCGCGGTGAAGCCGGCAATTCTGCAGATGCGCAAGGAAGTATCCTTCTCCGCATTAGAGGACAACTCCGAACGCGGTTTCATTCGCCGGGAGTTCATCTACGGCGCCGACGCCCGCTACAATGTGGGACTGGGTATGTGGCAGTTTGCCTACGGCAGTCAGGTCGCTAGCTAGTAGTAGCTTCTTTAAAAAATCATCTGTAGGGGGCGGAGGTTAGGGTGGAGGCAGACCCACCAAGTGGAACCTCCCCCGAAGAGGCACTTCCGGGCGGATTCTTGCCTTTTCAAAATGTAAATTTTCTGCTGGCGAGCGCTCTGCTCCGTCCCCACAGAGAAAAAATCGGCTGGAGAAAGCTATGCCCTACAAAGTTCACCTTCATCCCAATTTCCCCTACGCCTTCCGAAGAAGGGCGGGAATTATAATCAGCGCCACACCAGTTATTATGAACCAGGTCCCCACGGAGATACTGACCGATGAATGGATTGTGACCGAAGAGTGCGGTGAGGGCTTTTCGGAGAAGCGGAAGACGAGAAAGAAGCGAGTATCTCACCCCACCTCTGGCGGGGCTGGCCAGACTAAAGAGCCTTCCGCAAATACTGAAGACAAGTATTCCCAGGAGGAGTCCTAGATGGGTTATTGCACTGTTGAACAGGTGCGGGAACGGTTACCCCTCATCACCGTTGATGTGCGCGACGATGAATCCGTAACCGGCTTTATCGGTCAGGCGGAGGCGATAGTTGACGGCGAGCTCGCTTCCCGATTTCAGCTACCTCTGCCGGAAGAGGAAACTTCTCTGATTCATTATATCTGCCTGGATTTGGCTTGCGGACTGCTTCTGGAGAATGTCTACGGCAGCGATGTGCCGGTGGTCAGCGAGCTGGCCGGCGTTTTGGTCACCCGAGCTCAGGAACTGCTCCGAGAGTTGGTGAAGGGGCGAATTCTCCTGCCCGGGGCAGAGAGCCAGGGTGACAACCCCCTGAGAGTTGAGCGCCGGTCTTTAGAAAAAGAAGAATGCCGGGGGAGCCAGTTCTATGCACCCGAAGAGATTATATTGCCGGAGAATGAAGTCTGAGTCGCCGCGCCAAGGCGGAGCGATTAATAGGTATTCTGAAAAATTTTAAGGAGTGAGTATGAAACTTATCGGTAAGGGAATAATGCTAAACGCTACGGGGGGTATGCCCTTTTTGGACTACGGCGACCTGCAGGTCAACTTCGGCTTGGACCTGCTGAGCATTCCCCGCGGCGATATCGCCGGTCGCTATTATGTGCCCGTGGGTATGCCGGTTACCGGTCGCCTGAGCTGGTTTGACCTCTCCGCCGACCTGTTAGCCTCTCTACTCGGCTCCGAGACCAATACTGGCACCGTTCGCCGGGTTGTCGGAGAGAGCCAAACAATTCCCAACTCCTCTCCATATTCTTTGAGTTTGAACCACGACAACAATCTCCCAGCCACGGAGGTAGTCCTCTCTGCCGACGGAGCCAGATTTCGCCGCATCAGTTCCTCTCCCGCCGTTGGGGAATACTCCATAGCTGAGGAGACTCTGACCTTCAATTCCGCTGACGCCGGCAAGAAAGTCTATGTCAGCTACTTTTATAATGACCCTTCCTCCGGGCATAAAATTGTGTTAAGCCCTCAGGGCTTGCCCACGCGCTTCAAACTGGTCGGCTCCCTCAATCTCTACGATATGGCTAATACCGAGAACGGCGACCTGGTGGTAATCGGTGAACGTTGTGTGCGGGTAAGCCCCCTAAATCTCGGCGCCATCGTCGGCGACTACGGACGCTTCAGCTTTGAGTTTGCGCTGGAGAATGTCAATCCCGGGGATATTACTCTCTATATGCCCTAGACAATTGAACTGCCCGGAACTATTTAAAAAAGACAATCTATGCCCTTGTTCAAAAAAGACAAAAATTCTTCTTGCGGAGATGTCGGTCTAACCGCGCTCAACCTCTCGCGAAAGACGGTCGCAGTTGACGGCCTAGAACTACCCCTGCCTAACCTCAATGCCCTCTGCGCCATAAGAACCTTGACCGGGGAGAATAAGGGCGATGAGCTGCAAAAGCTACTGGCGATAATTTGGGTGCTTCGCCACCAGCAGGAAGACCGCATTTTGGAGGTTGGCGAAAGACCGCCAACGGCCTCTGAGCTTGCTGAGATAGGGAGAGAAATTTCTACCCAGGACCTGCCTAAGTATTGCGCTTGTCTTCAGGAGATGTTTTTACTGTTGGGTGAGAAAAGGTAGGGAGGAAGGGTTAGTGATGCAGAGGGAATTGGATACAGTAATAAGGAGTAGCGCCAGGGGTTTGAGCGAGGCGGAGATAGCTGTGCTGGCGCTATCCTTCTTCCCTGGGCTTTCCTTCAATGAGGTGACCCGCACTCTGAATGTTGTCAATCTCCTCGCCCTCTTCAAAGCGCGCTCCCAACTGCTCTTGCGGATAGCGGAGGAAAAAGAAACTATTAGTAGTAACCCCAGTTTGCCAGCAAGTGAAGGGCGTTTATTATCTGACTTTCTCCACAGGTAGAGTGAGGAACTATGCCCAGACCCAAAGGTTCAGGTTCAAAGACCAGGAGTGATAATCGTCGCCAGGAGCTGACGGATGAGCTGCGGCTACTCAAGCAGATAGAACAGAGTTTAGAGGCTGTCTCCCAGGCTTCTGCTCGCTGTCAGCGAACCGTATCCACCCAGGCAGGCGAATCCAACAAGCTGGTCAATCAAGTAGACCGCCAGCTCACTGGTCTTACCGAGGGCGTTCTCTCCAATATGCGCTCGCTCTCCCGCGGTTTTGAGAGTTTTGCCTCCTCCCTGCTCAGCCAGTCCATTGAACTGCTCAGCAATATCGTATCCAACTTATTATCTGGCTCATCTGGCGGAGGTGGTTTTTGGTCGGGATTGGTCAGCGGTCTTTCCTCCTTTCTACCTTTTTTTCAGGAGGGTGGTTTAGTTCGGGGAACGGAGAAAGGTTTGACTGCGGTGGTTGGCGAGAAGTTCACCGATGAGCTAATAATCCCGGTGGATAGATTCCCTCAATTGGGCATAAGGACAGAACCTACCCAGGTAATCATCAACGAGGCTCCCATTCACATTGATATGACCCACAGTCTGGTCGCTGGCTCCGATTTGGACCAGGTCATCTATAAGGCGGCAGAGCGGGGACGTCGCCGGAGTCTGCTCCGTATTGCCGAGACATTTCCCTCCACCGGAAAGGGTTAGAAGATGCGGGAGCTTTCCCAAAATCTGGTGGCGATACTGGAGAACCCGGAGAGGGCTTGTGCCACTTTTGGTCTGTGGTTTTCCAAAAGAGAAACTAATCCGCAATCTGCTCACTGGTTTCCTGCTCATAGGTATTTGCTACATATCTCCGATGTGGAGATATGTTTTGAGCTGGAGCGGGGTCAGGCTGGAGTCGGTGCCCTGCAACTGGAGCTAGCCGGTGGTCTTACCGGCGAGGAAGAGTCCCTGGAGGAGTTTTTGACTACCTCTACTGAAAGCCTGGAGGCAGTGCTTACCGGCAGCTTTCTGGGTCTGGCGCAAAGCGGTTATTCCCCGGATGAACGAGGCGACCAGGTGGTCATCTTTCACGGGGTGAGCACCTCCATTGAGAGGTATCAGGACAATAATAGAATATGTTTTCTGGTGCAACTGGTCGGTTCAGCCAAGGTATGGGAGCAAGAGGGATATTCCGCAGTCTTTGCTTCCCCGAACTCTGCTCAACCTGATGATTTTATTTATTTCACTGATTTAGCAGGCCAATTATTCAGCGCAGCTGGAGTGACCAGAAAAGAGATTTCTTCTCCGCAGATTACTGCCGAGAAACCGTTTTGGGATTACTATCCCGTCCCCAGGATGGGTTTTGTAGGCGAAGATTGGGATGTTTCCGAGAAGCCAAAGGCTATGGCTTGGGATGAGAAGCGCGGTCGGTTCTATTTTGGAGTGGATAATCATATTATCAGTTTTGAGGTGAAGTCGCGACACTTCAGCTTTATATCTAATGTTCAAGGATATGAACAGCACGACCAGACCTGCATCGTTCATCTGGAGTATGACTCCACAGAGGACCGCCTGCTGGGGGTAGCTAGAAACCAGGGTATAAACATAGCCAGCCATCAGGCTCACGCCCACGGACACTTTGTTATAGACCAGCTCAACTCCCCTCCATCCGAAGTTTGCTGTCTGGATGTTTATTATCTTTATGACCGGGGTGTCAAAATAAAGAGTAAATTTGTTTCTTTTACCAACGCCACTTCGGAGGAGAGCAGAATTCAACAAAAGATGGAGGCGGTGGGCACCGTCGCTCCCAACTGGGATAAAAAATATGGGATGGGATTTTGCGAACCCTTAACCTTTGCGCAGTATGGTCCAGGTAGCAGTTATGTTGAAGGAGAGACTTTTATAGCCATTCACTCCAAGGACCTGGACAAATTCCAGATAGGTGATTGGGTGCAGGTGGCAATACTGAATAAGGTAGGGGAACTGAAATATCTGACGCTGGTAAGCGATGTGGGACCGATTACCAGGATTGACTACGATAATCGCCGAATCTATTTTGAAAGACTACGTGGCTTAAAATACGGAATTGCAGAGCTGGACGAATTTTGCATCTATGTGGTCCGAGAGCCGACCTTTACCCCCAACATATTCATTCCGCAGCGTATGACCGTCTGCATTGAATACGACCCGGAGAGCTGTGAGCGCCGAGCGCCGGTGGAAGTGTTCCGACGCAACCAGCTCACCGGTGCGCCCGATGACTATATTGCCACCAAGATTGGAGAGATTGACGAAGAGGGCGGACTGGAGTTAGATATCGGTTTCTACGCCTTTCGCTCAGTGCTCCCCTTTGGCGATGAAGATAGAGAGAATCCCACCTGCTCACCTTTTTGGTTGGTGCTCTCTCCCAAGGTCGTCTTCCAGGAACTTTCCTCAAAGAATACCTACATCTGCAATCATCCTCAGGAACTTTTAGCCAATCCTCCCCAACCGCCGGATGAGGAAAGCTTTGACGATTACGACCGGGATGTTCTGGAGAATATAGTTTATGTGGGGGAAAGGGAATCCTTTTCTGCCTACGGTCCTATCTATCTGACCACAGACCAGGGGAGGATTTATGCGGGAGTGAACGGTTTTGCCAGAGATGAAGACCGGGGGCTGAGTGGAATATATCGCCGGGCGCGTTTGGTGGAGGTAGACCCGGAAAGACCGTCAGTGGCCAAAGAGCTCTGGTGCGACCCCGACGGTCTCTACGAATTCTTGGCAGCGCCTATAAAATTCAAAGGCGATTTCCACTTCAGTCTGAAGAAAGTCCGCAGTAACTATGTTAATACCCATCTAGAGATAGTGGGGGTGGAATATCCCCGGGAGGAGACTGCGGAAGAACCCGGCGATGTTCCCGCCGGTTACCACGCTTCCAACCGTCAATCCGCACGCATCTATATCCAGGGCGATGTTACCGACCGTCTCTTTGATGGTGCTATGGTTCGCTTATCAGCGGCAGAAGATATTACCACCGGACTTTTTCCCCAGCCATTGCCCAGAGAATATGTGGCTCAAGAGGTGGCTTGCATCTATGTCGCCAATAAGCAATTTGTCGCCGGAGGGGAGCTCTACAGCGGATATGTGACCACTTGTTTTGTAGTGGGCACAAAATGCAGGTTGCCCTGGGGAGATATTCGCCAATATCTGCAAGATGGTGACGAACAAGCCATTATTCAAATGTCCCTTGAGCACGGATGGCAGTTTTACCTGGACTTGTTATATATGGGTGATGAGATAAAACTGAAGCTCCAGGAATGGCTGGAAGACGAACTATTAAATAAGACCGTCTGGTTACGACAGGGCTATCTGGCGGATGGAGCGCTTTGGGCAAGGTTAGGATGCGACGGTTCACTAACAAAATTGTGGGAATGTTCAAAAGATGTCGGCGAGGTGGAAGAGGGGCGTGAATTGCTGGATAAAGAGGTGGGGGAGAAAGCCAAGGCAGACTGGACTGCGGAAAGTAGTCTTCTACCCGTAATCCAGCTCAATCATGGTGATATTCTCCCGGAGAGCGTTCGGCTCTTTTTGGGGGGAAGCGAATTTACTATAGAGCAAGTAGGGAGCAAACCGGTCAAGAGCTCCCCCGGCATCGGTAGTGCTTTTTTGGCTCTCAGCCGGGGAGAGAACTATGATTCCGCCTGGCTTTATCTGGACAGTCGCTATCTGCGACAGGAATTTCGCATCACCTATCGTTACTATTACTCCTCCATCTACCCCGACATGTTTTTAGAATATCAAGATTGTCTATACGCTGTGGAGCAGGGGAGCGGGTGTTGGCTCTGCTTTGACGGTGAAAAAGTAGAGAATTTGGGAAAATTGAAAGTCGGGCAAGAGGGAGCGAAACAGCTCATTCTGGGAGACGAAGGTTACCCTTGTGCTTTGCTGGCTCCGTCCGGGAATTTGGCTCGCTACGCACCATCCGCTAGCGGCTATTTCCCCCGCATTAAGTTGGACGGAGGGATATATTCTACGCTCTGCGCTTTAGCCACCAGCGCGGATATGGTGGTCTTCGCTAAGAGCCCTACCTCTGGAGTCATCGCCAATCGCCAAAGCAATCCTCCAACTGGGGAAAATTGCCATTACACTGCAGAGCGAATAACCCTTCTTGATGACCAAAGACAACGGCATAGCCTGCGAATACAAATAAATTATCCCGGGGGGAGAGTGGAGTGGGGAGAGGGCGCAGAGCTTCTGGTCATTGAGGCGCCCTTTACCGTCAGTAAAGCCTTAGCCGGTTGGCTCGCCGAGCGCATCCATCATAGCCTCTATTCTGGTCGGCGTCTGCAAGTGGATTTGCCTTTGGATTACCGACCGGAGTTGTTAGACCAGGTGGTAGTCTCCGCTGACGATAATGAACCAATTGCTTTAATAATAGACCGCATTATCTATCATCTTCAGAATGGAACCATGACCCTGGAGGGCTACCAGACAGGTTCCTCGGCTCAAGGAAAATCCCTTACAGGTATGGAAAAAGGTCTGGTGCCTGTTGGTCAGCCTCTACCAGTTTAGATAAACTTATATTATGCGCCTATATCATTCCCTGGCCAGTATGGATGCTTTTAGAGCAGTAGCTTGTCTTCCGAATAATTTTTGCTATCTGGTATCCGCTTACTACCTGTTTAAAAATCCGCAGATGAGAGCCAACTGTCAGAAAATAATTCGTGACTCTGCAAAAGTGATGTTGGACTCGGGAATGGTCTCAGCACTTTACGCCGGTGATAGCTCCTGGTCTACGCGCAGTGACTATATATCCAGTCTTGCTCGCAACCTTCCCTTTCACTCGGTAGTGGCTATGGATATACCCAACAACCGGGATCTGCTCGCCAGAATCGGGATGACTATCCCGGAAGCCGGAGCAGTAACCCTGCAGAATGCTCAACATTTTCTTGCGGGATACATTCCCCAGAAGAAGATTTTTGTCCTTCAGGGTGGAACCGGAAAGGATTATGAACGGATGGCAGGTGAGTATGAGCGTATGGGCTTGTTTGCTGAAAGTGAGCGGAAAGTTGGTTTTGCCGTAGGTTCGCTTCCCCGGCGGAGCCGGCGGGAAGTGGTGGAGATTGTGCGTATCTGTCGGGAATCGGTTCCCCGGAAGTTCAGCTTGCATGTCTTCGGCATTGGCAGTGATGAGAGATTGGTGGAGCTGTCGGTTCTAGGTGTGGACAGCGCCGATTCCGCCACCGCCTCGCGAGCCGCGGCATACGGTTACGCCATCTCCCCAAAGTCGGGTAAGCGACTACCGCTGAGCCCAGTTAATTCCTCCGGTCGCTCGGCACTGGTAGCCTGGAATATTTCTGCTCTGGAGGCTTTAAGAAGTATCTCTGCGGATAACTAGCGAGAGGTGGGATTGTCCCTATGGATTGGAATCAATATGTTAGCGGGGGTGTCGGTTGCCCCAAGCTGGAATTTGTGGATTGGGAGGGTAAAGTCGTTGAGGAAATAATATTGCCGGCAGATGCCGGTGGGGTGATTAAGGAGTCTTTCCTTCGCCAGGGTCAGGAGGTAACCACCATATCCGGGCGACTGCTCTCCTGGCTGCGCGGGTTTCGCTACCAGGTGCTATTACCCTATAAATATCTTCTGCTCGCCGATTATAAAAAGGTCACCCGTATCTTTACCTGGGCTTCCGCCCGCAAGGGTCGCCTGCGCTTCTACCCCCACAGTGATTGCACCACTATCTGTTATTGGGTCTTGCCCACCGACGACTTTCGCTTTGCCTACGCCCAGGGGAAACTACTGGCTTACGAGGGTGAGCTTATTCTGGAGGGAACTGAGCTTTTAGCCGTCATTCCCCTCTCCGGAGAAAATTTCCATTATCTCTCCGGCTCTTCGGCGCTGGAATTTTATGGGGGTGGAGATGCGAGAGTGGAGATTCCCCACCACAGTAGTTTGAATCCCGGTAAGGCTCTGACTCTGGATTTACGGGTTATGTTGACTGCTCTGCCGGACGGCGGTGAATATTTTTTCCTGCACAACAAGGGCTCGGAGGTGGAGGAACTGAAAGTTGACCAGGACGGCTTGCTGACCTTTATTCCCAGGAGCGGGGTGAGCGTAACCGCCGGTCAACCTTTAGCGACGAACCGGCTGAATTGTCTGAGCGTCGTCTACGATGATGTCACGACACATAAAGCTTTCATTTTTGTCAACGGAGCAAAGCTGGGGGAGTCGCCTTCCAACGGAGACCTGACCAACAATCAGGAGCTGATTAAGCTGGGCTGTGATTCCGCTAACGGTTCTGTGCTGTATGGCAAACTGGACGAATACCGCAGAACTCACACCGCTCTATATACCGACGGATTACCTCCCACACTCACTTCTGCCCCGCCGGAACGACTTCGCCCTCTGGGGAAAACCACGGTTCTCTTTCATTTTGATGAGTATGCCGGCAACGACATCCACGATGCCAGCGCCTACGGCAATCATGGACTACGCGCCGGGGAGAGTAAGCCGGACTGGTGTCGGGACTCCAGTCTGTGGGCTTACCCGGATGACTACTCTCCTGACCAGCTCTGCCACTATTGCTTCCAGGAGGAACAGGACTACACCGAGCAGGATAGGTTGGCTTACTACAACTGCCAGCATGAGGTGGTGACCGTAAGATGAAAGGCTCTCGGCGACAGAGAGTGGAGGAACTGAAAGGACTCTTCTCCCAGCTATTGGATGAGCACTTCAGCGGCTCAATAGAATTAAAGCTTAAGAAAGGGGAGTTAGTGGGAGTGGTGATTAGCGAGGCAGTGATGAAAGATAAACAAAAGACAGAGGATTTAATCTGGAATAAATCTGAAGGAGAAGGTTATGCCTAATTCTCGACCGCAGGTCTTTTACAAAAATCGTCCGAACAACTTATTGCCCGGAGAGCCGGCGCCAGCTGTGAAGCGGGTGGACGCGGAGAAATTGCTGGAAAATTTTGATTCTGTCTTCAGGGCGCTGGGGATGGCGCAGGCTTCAGGTGGTGATGCCCTAAATGGCAACAGCAACGGATTTTCCACCGCCGCCCAATGCAATCTCACCCTCAAAAATGACCAGGGCAACAACGGATTGCTTGATGTCAACGACTGGGTGTATATCAGCGACGGCGAAAGTGTCTGGGGAAAATATACTCAAAATAGCCCAGCTACCAACGGAAATGATGAGATTAGTTTCTCGGACGGTAACCTGCTTATTGGGTCAGGTCCCCAGGACTATTCGCAAGCCGATTTCATTGACCGTCTTACTATCTTTGCAAGTAAGTTCCCTATTGTGGTGGGCAAGGAGCAAATAAATCTGACCCACAATTCCGTAAGCGGCTTAACTGCCGAAGCCATCCCGCTTAACAGCGCTGAGCCTACCGACCTGAGTAGCTACATCTCGGAGCTTAAGGGACGCGTGGATACCGTCATTGGTTCCGGCGGTGGCTTGAAGAGCAATGTAATTACTACCGCCGCAGTTCACCCGGATGGTTTCAAGTTCACCAGCACGAAGAATCTGGTTCCCGGCGGATTCCACCGGGATAGCAACCACGACGGGGTAGCCGACGGAGTGGAAAAACTTAATGGCGGTTCCGGGCAATACTCCCTTGACTCAGTGAACAAGAAGATTGGCAATTACAGTCAGAAAGTTATCTCCTCCACCGGCGGTGTGGGGATTGAGTTTAAGGTAGATGAATATGGTGTGCTTCGCGGCGAGAGTATATCCGTCGCTTGCTGGGTGAGAGTTACTTCCCAAAAAGCGCGCATAACTGTTTACGACGGCGTGTCCACTCATTCCTCGGAGGAGCTGGGTTCTCCCGGGGTGTGGGTGCGGGGAGCCTTTACCTGTCCGGTGGATAGCGCTGCGGAAACGCTCGCCGTTCGTCTGGAATCCACCGCTGCTGATACCCAGTATTACGATGGAGTAATGGTCACCTGCGGGGATATACCCTGGGCATACGAGGAAAGCGACGACGAGAAGATAGCTGAGGATTCCCTGATAGCGGTGCCGGTGAACCTGCTTCCTAACGCCAGCTTTGACGACTTCAGCCGGGGCACCGACACCCTGCCGGACGGATGGATGTTTAAGGGGTTACCTCCAGAGTCCATAAGTCGGGATGGAGTTAACAAATTCTTCGGAAGATATAGCTGTCTGGTGGATTTAAAAAATGGCCAGGGCATAAAACAACCCCTGGCTGATGAGGTTAGCCAGCTCACCCAGGGCAAGAGCTGGGTTCTCTCCTGCTGGATAAAGCGAAGTGCTAATGCGGGAACCGATGCCACGATTCGTGTCGGCACCCTGGGAGATAGCGCTGTCTACGAAACCTTCAGTCCCGCCAGCTTTGCTGACTGGACTTTGGTGGTGGTCAAGGGCAGTGGAAAGATAACCACCGTGTATATAGAGAATATTGGGGGAACCGACCACTCTAAGTTTAATCTGGACGGTCTGCAACTATATCTGGGCGACAAAGTGACCCAGGGACTCCTGGCTTGCGCTTTTGACTACCTCCCGGTGATGTTTTCCGGCACCTCGGTAAGCGCGGATGTCTATCTGAGCGGTCCCGGCGGGTTTGCCGGCGACGGTTTCAATCTGGGTATGTGCAGTTATATCTGGCGCCTGACGGTGAGCGCCAATGTAGGACCTTCCGGTGACGCCATTATCAAGGCAAGAAAAAACGGCTTGGACATCGGCGTGGACACTCATGTCCTGATAGGGACTCTTTTCGGCCAGGACGGCACCGACGGACCACAGTCCTCAACCTTTTTTGACTTAACCGACCGCATCTCCGTTTATTGCGACATGAGTGCCGGCAATTTGATTAGCGTTAGGGCTACGGTGACATTTCTGAGTTACAAACTCTAATTCTTGAGGATGGGGTAATTATGGTTGAAGGGAACAATGCTCGGGTGACCGCCAAAGTGGTGGAAGCCCGGCTGAACGAACATAGCTATAATGACCGGAGGGAACACGACCGGCTTAAAGAGGGACTGGATAAGATTGGCGACGAGCTTGTCCAATTGCGGGAGCGGCTGCGGGGCGCTGAAGTCAGACTAGCCATAATCATAGCTGCTGTCTCGTTCCTGGCCAGCCTTCTCTCCGCTCTGGTGGTCAAATGGCTGTAGAGAGTCGTTTAGCTATGCATTTAAGGAGGGATTTTTTTGTTTGCTAAATTCCTTTCCCGCAAGTTCATCATCACTTTTTTGGTCATCGTCAGCGGTTTGGTCTCGGCAATATTGCTGCCCGTCTTCCCGTTCTTTGAGTGGCTTCGCCCCTACACCCCAACAATCTTTGCTTCTCTTTGCAGTTTAGCGGCTGCTTACCTGGGAGCCAACACCTGGCAGAAACATAAGATTAACGGTAACGGCCAGACCGAGAGCAACGCTGCTGTTGTGAAGGAGGAATAATCTGTGGATTGTATCGTGGGCAAGAGTTATCCAACCCGGCTGGGTCGGCTCCATCTGCTGGAGCGTCCTGATGTGAGCCGTCTTTTAGTGGAGATACCGGAGGAGTTGGCTCTACCCATCGGCGATGCCGATATGCGCGTCCAACCGAGAATGCTCGCCTGTTTGCAGACCTGGCTGGAGGAAATGGCTAAGTTCTGCCAGGGGAGAGCAGGTGCGCAAAATACCTCACCAACCTTTGGCAAGCTTTATCTCACTTCCGCCTACCGAGCATTGGGCACCACCGCCGGCTATGGTGAGTATGCCGACTGTTGTGGCGCTCTGGACAGCCAGGATGATTACGGTCACTGGAGCGGATGGGCGATTGATTGCCCCACTCGCACCAGCCGGGAGAGTTTTTCCCCAATTATTACCATTGAGGAATGTCGGCTATCTGCCGAGCGAGCCGGGCTAGTCCGTCCCTTTGCCGAGGAATGGTGGCACTTTCGTCCCTGCCGGGAAATAATCCCGGATGAGGGTTAATTTGACGAGGGAATTTTAAGGAGGCTTTATGTTATCGCGCTACATACGCGTTTTGGTGGTATTGGTTATTTTGGCGGTATTGGTGGGCTCGGTCTATTTGCTCTCCAACTGGTGGGAGGGTCGCAAGAAGACCAATTTACTGGAGGAGGGTGAACTGCGTCGCCATTCGGCGCAGTTGGTAGAAGTATCTCCACAGAAGGTAGATGAGATTGATAAGCAGGATTTAGTCAATAAGGAAGCGGTGGAGAAGATAGATGAATTGAGGCAGGAAATAGACTGGTATGCTGAATATTCCGCCGAGTTAGAGCAGAGGCTGGCGGAGGGGGAAGCGCAGGTTCAGACCCAAAACAATGGCTATAAGGTGGTCTGGAGCGAGGAATGGAGCGACGGGGAGACCTGGACCGACGGCACTGACGCTCGCTATCGCATTGACTACCATCTTCCTCCGATAGACCTGCAGGTCTATGGCAGTGACGGAAGCACCTGGGTGGGAACTACCACGTCGGGTGTGGCTATCGGCGAGGTGCAGGTGGTGGAGAAGGTCAAGCATCACAGCTTTTGGAGCAAATTAGGTGTGGGCATATACGCCGGCGCCGGAAGCTATAATAATAAGCTTTCGCCGCTATTGGGCCTGGGGTTGTCCTATTCCGGCTGGGGAGTGGAGCTACAGGTCGGTGAGGGCTTTCGCGGAGTGATGGTGGGTAAGGAGTGGTGAGGGGAGGGAGGGAGAACGCATTAAAAAATGGCGTGAATTTTTTGATGAGAATATGAGTGCTAATAATTAATATAATGTAAGAAGGTAATTTTGAAATTTTTTTGCTTGACTTTTTGTTTTTATGATATATAATTGGCAGTGGAGTGGGTAAGTCCTATGGTAAAGCGTGTCTCGGTTGAGGCATAAACTATCTGTAAGGTAGTCGCACATAGGGTCCACTCTAAAAAATCTCCCAGCTAGGGAGAGTTTTTATTATATAATAGAAATTCATCCGCTATTTTTCCTGAATTCTTAATGATATTGTAGTCATCTAAAGAATTATGCTCATACTTCCTGCTAAAGGCGTAAGCTATATAATCTACAATTTGTATACCATAGCAATTTTGTGATTCGGAGTATCGGATAGAAAAATCATTAAAACAGTTTTCTTCGTACCATAACCAGATTTTGATATAATCTGGGAAAGTATTCCAACTACCGACTTTTATTGACCTTTTATCCTTAATAATTGTGACATCATTATAATTTTTAATTTGAGGCACTAAAAGCAGTCTACAAGCATAATTGTATAGGAGATTAGTATTACTTCTCAATTCGGGTTTTACATTCTGCTTATTAATAATAATTGCCCCAAAATTTGCATTAAATTTTATCAAGTTATTTAGCAAATATAATCGTGACTTAGTTGAAGTTGCAGAAGCTTTTAGTTCATAATCTCTTCTACATTTCTCTTTTTTCTTTGTTCTTATCATTAGAGATTTTAATTTCGCATTATATATGCTTTCCGAAATCATATAAGCAATAATTAAATAATGAGAGGAGTTATCTTTTGGTCTGCCAAATGAAAAACCCAAGTCTCCGCTTTCATCAATGTAAACAACTTTGCCCATAATCAAAATCAATAACATAAGGAACATATTATGTCTAGTATTGTTTTGTAATGAGATAGATTCTAGTTATTAAACGATGGATGAGGGAAATCATTAATTGAGTTTTAACCAGTAATACGCAGGGGAATAATTCCGAATTGCTATTATCAAAACGAATAAAAAACCCTCAGCTTTGCTGGGGGCTTTAATGTTGGCTTTTATAGATTAATGCCGGTAATAAGTAGATTGGCGAAATTCCCCTTGATAAATCTTACATTTAGATGTATAATTACTATGGGGTTAATGGTCTAGTAAGGCAAAAAGCCACAATGAATATTTCCTGGGGGTGAATTATGGATGCTCCCCGCAAAATAGCATTAGTTCTTGCCGGGTTAATCTTCCTCTGCTTTCCTTCTCTCCTCTTTGCCCAGGAGGATGAAATTTCCGGCGGGGTTACCTTTGAAGTTTTGGACGCTTCGCCCCAGCTAATCTACGCTCCGCAGGTGGTATATCCGGAGGAATATAAAGCTCAAAAGATTGAGGGCTCGGTGGAGCTGATGGTCTGGGTTGACGAAAAGGGCGAGGTCAGCCAGGTATCGGTCACCAAGCCGATGGAGATAGAGGCTTTCAACCAGGCGGCGATAGAGGCGGCTGGAAAATATAAGTTTAAACCCGCTCTGCAAGGTGGAAAGACAGTCGGCACCTGGATGACCATGACTGTAAACTTCCGGGTGGAGAATCCAGCCACTGAATGATGTCGGCGATAAATACCGGGTGAAGTAGAGTGTATCCTGTGTTAAAATAATGCGGAGAGGGTGGGTATTACCCAATTCCAGGGGAGGAGGAAGATGAACAGGCAGATGATGGCGCGGGTATTTTTGCTCTTACTCCTGGTAGTATGTCCTCTGGTCTCTGCCCTGGCTCAGGAGGACGATATCTCCGGGGGCATCTTCTTCTATTCCAAAAATTCACCGCCACTGGTGCTCACCACTGCCGAGGTGGTCTATCCTCCGGATTATGTTCAGCAAAAGATTGAGGGCTCGGTGGAATTGATGGTCTGGGTGAATGTCGACGGCTCTACCGGCGAGGTCAAGATAAAGACTCCTATGAAGATAGAGGCGTTCAACGACGCCGCCCTGACCGCAGTGGAGCAATACAAGTTCAGCCCGGCGCTGCAGAACGGCACGCCGGTGGGCTCGTGGATAGATATCGTGGTTAATTTTAAGGTGAAGGCGGAGTAGCTGAGTTAATAAAATATGGCAATTATGCCTTGACATACTGCAGCTTTTGTAGGAGAAGTCTACGGAATATGTCAGTATGTCTATATTAAATATATGAAACATTATCTAAACGAATTTTGTTTTAGATATAGCAACAGGAATGTGGACCTGGCATTTGATTTAGTGTTAAAGCAGGCTGTGTTAGAATCTTGACAATTTGAGTAATTGGTGTATATTGTATAAAGAGAGGGAATGATATGAGTGAAAATCTAAAAGAAATTATTCATTATATTTGTTATTACTTTCCTAGAGATGTAAATAGAACGGTTTTAGTTAAACTTGTTTATCTAACTGATGTAGAATTCTTTAGAAGGTACTATCGTAAATTTACTGAAGTTGAATATGAATATGATAATTACGGTGCATTTTCTTGGGAAATTGTAGATACTGCTTATACTTTAGTTGAAGAAGGAAAACTAAAGATGACGAGAGAGAAGTCTTTTTATGGGGATGAAGCATATAAATATTCTTCATTAATAGAACCAGATTCATCAGAATTAAATGAACATATCAAAGAGGTTATTCGTTATATTATTGACAAATTTTCTAGTTATACTTTCGATGGGCTCTTAAGATATGTTTATTCAAATCCTCCGTTAACACTTTTTAAGAGAGGAGATGTAATAGATTTTAATATGATGAAAGATACTAATCAATTAAGTAATAGAGAGAAAGAAATCGCAAGAATTGGTTGGGAAGAAGTTTATCAACGAGCCGTAAAAAGAATTAACAAATCTACAGAGCATTTTGATTCAGATTTCGATGAACAGCATTTGGCTGAGATGGATGAAAACACTCAGATTCAAATGAAGATGCTTTCACAGAATTTGGAGGAATCAGAGTATTGAATCCAATATTTCTTAAAAGAGGAGCAGTTTATATTATAAAATATTCGGCAGATGACCCCTTAAAAAAGGGAGAAGATATACCAAAATATGTGATAAATCTACAAGAAGGTGAAGTTGTAGATAAAGCAAATTCATTTGTATTTCTATTTATTACAACTGATGCAGAAAAGTTAAAGAAAATATACAAATGGGATGTACTTCTAAGTCCAGAAGAATCCCATACAAAAGCGGGAGCGAAAGTTGGTTGTGACCGAGTTTATACAGGGTTTAAGAAGAATATTATTGAATTTGCTTATGAATTAAATCATTCCACAATGGTAGAAATTGATGAGAAATTATATTTTACTTTATGTATCGGAGGTAGAAAAATAGAGGATTCTTATTTTTAGAAATAACATGGGTTTTATAAGAAATATTATTAGCTCTCTAAGCAATAGAGAGCCTTTATTTATAAAGGATTAAACATAGAAAGGAGAAAAGAAGATGATACGAAAAGGGGATAAACTAAAGTTTTATCGTAAGGATACAATAAATTTTCTAAGCGAATTTACAATATCTGAGGTTGAGTCTATAGAGGATGGAAAAATTAAAGTGTGGATTAAGGAATTGCCCGAACCTAGTTATAAAAGGCAGATGTTAGAAATAGTTGTAGTGGATAAAGATGGCAAAGAATATGAACTCCAATCAACGTGGGGAGATATCTCAGACATTTGGGGTGTTATACTTAAACAATACCGTATGTAAGGGGATAATTCGAATAAATATTATATATTATCCTTATTATTTAAAACCCCGGAGCATAGTCTCCGGGGTTTTAGATTAAATATGGATAAATTGCCGTTACTTAAATTTTGCCTTCAGTTCCCCGAGCGAAGTGGGCTGGATTTTGGTAAATGAGCACAGCCAGACGATGGTATTGCGCATAGCCTGGGGATAATCGCCGGTCCAGTCCGGTTCGTAACCGAGTATGCTGGGGATGGCATTTATGCCCGCTACCGAGTGATCGTCATTGTAACCCAGTGCTTTTTCGTTATCTTCCTTATAATGGGTTACCAAATGCCCCCAGGAAGCCAGTTCAATGAAATCCCGAAAACCACTGTTTAGGCTGTTGACATTCTCCAGGCAGGGATTACCCGGTTCATCCGGATTGGCCAGCTCCCAATCCTCATTAGTGTACCAATCACCGGTGTTCCCTAAAAAGGGAGAGTAGCCGTCGGTAAGGATGCGACCAGCGATAGCCCAACCAGTGTTCCAGCAGAAGGGGCAAAGTATTACCTTCCCACCACTATCAACATAGTCAGCCAAAGTATCACCCCAAGCACCAGCATCAGGGAAGGCATAGTCGGACCAGGTGACCACACAGTCATAAGTCTCAATATCGGATAGAGTGGGTTGGTTTGATGGATACATATTCCACCAGTCCACGCTGTCAAAATCGGGAAAGACGGAGAGGCCATTCACCATAACGCTCTGGGTGCCCTCATCTTCCGGGGCGGTGAGCAGAACATTCAGCCCGGCGTAGATGGCGTTGGAATAGATAAGAATTATGCTTGTCAGAATAAGAATTTTTCTCATTTTGGTCTCCTGCATTGACGGAGGTGTTTATTCAAAATTTGAGATATATTAATATTACCACTCAAAAATATGGAAGTCAAAACGAAGGTTTGATACAGGAGGAATATTATCTAAAGCGCCAGATAGGTAAAACCAGCGCCCACATAGAAAAGGTCTATGGTTCCCTTGGTCCAGCCGGGCATAAAGACCTCGTCGCCCTTGGGCTTCCAGAAAACTATTCCCAGATGTATCGGTATGTCCACCAATAGATTGTCGCTCACCGAGACGGAGAGTCCTCCACCCATATATAGCGCCGGGTCGCTGTAGCGGGTGGAGAGCTCGTTTCCCCAGTTGTCGGCAATCTTGTAGGTGATAACGCCCAACCCACCGGCAATATCGGCGTAAGGATTGAACTTGGCGTCGCTCAGCAGTTGGTAACGAAGACCGCCGAATATCAGCAGAACCTTGGAATAGGGTATCTGATACTGCGGGTCGTTCCATTCGCCTTTATAGACATGGTTCAGACTGTAATTCGCTCCCGCCAGTATCTTCAGGTGGTTGGTCATCCCCAGGGTGAAGAGCACATCAAAGAAGAGAGCGCGCTTTTGATTCCAGCCGTATTTTGGGGGACCGTAGGTGCCAGCCATCTTTCCCAGAGGAAAAGCGACGCCCAGGTCAATGCTCAGAGCAGATTCCAGAGCTTCGGCAAGCGATGCGGTCAGGAAGAACAGCGCCAGTAAGGTTATGAGAAATGCTTTCATCAATATCTCCCGGTTGAATGGTCGGTGAATTTAGGCTATTTTATGGTTAGCGGTGTCATCTGTCAAGTGGAGAATGAATAGCCACAGGCGGGGGAAAATCCCCCGCCTTGTTTTTCGCACGGTAAATCCAGGAAGTTAGAACGGCAACCACCCCAGGGTAAAGTTGATGTGGTTTCCGCCCAGACGAATGGTGTTAGAATTAATAGGAATATTTATAAAATTGGTATTGACAAAAGAAAGAAAGTATGGTATGTTATGCATAGGTAATTAATAGGATTTAAGAGCAAAACTGAAAAGTCAAATTTAATTAATCAAGTTAGTTTTAAACTAGGAGCGTAAGAAATGAAAAAGCTATCGGTTTTAATTTTATTTGTATTGATACTCAGTAATATCTCCTATGGTAATGACAGTATACTAGAAGTAAAGGAAGTAACAAAAAAAAGTGAAACAAAGTCTGCTGCTGATTCAGTAAATATTGATAGCACGTTGGAATTGACAATAAGTACAGGTTATTATGTAGTTATAAATGTGAACGGAAAATGCATGTATAGTACAAAAAATGGAAAAGTTGCTGCGGTATCTTCAAAAGGAGATACCTCAAAAGGTACTTCTCTGAGCATTAATGAATTACGAATATACCCAATATCTTTATATTACGAAAGTGACTTAAAAATTGAAGAAGTTAAATTAGAGGAGAATAGTCAGATAAAAGTTTTGAGCATGGATGACTATAATAAGTCGTTTTGGAAAGACAACAAATCTTCAGATAGTGAGTGTCCAAGTCTTCCTATAGGCGTAAAATTACATTACATTGATACTCCCTCGGGAAAAAAACTGACAGGACTGGGCGATGTAGGAGATAATATTACAATAGCAGCTTTTGATACTAATGACGAGATTGTTCAAGGAACAGTAAAAGAGTATGAAATAATAAAAACTTGGAGTTATGCTACTCTTAATAATTTTATTCCTCAGCCCATTCTGAATATTCAAATAGGCAAAAAGAAAAGTAGCGATGAAAATAAGACTGATGTTTCAGAAGGTGTAGGATTACCTTTTATGTTTTTGTATAGAAGCAGTGACCATAAGGTATTTGACAATACATTATGGGGCGTTAATGTTTCTTATACAAAAACTGGTATATACAATAATGTATCAAAGAAGTATGAATTTGAGAATTTGGCAGTATTGTCGTTTGCTTTTGGTAAAATATTACTTAAGAATATCTATATACAGGGGCTTTTAGGGGCAAATATAAATGGGAGTGACAGGTTTTTTCAGCTGGGCATTACCGGTGGCTTGCTTGTCTCTAAATAGAAAGAGTCTACAATTGCTTGGTAAAGCTAATTCATAGCGAGCTGTAATCTGACGAATTAGCCTATTAATTATAGGGGTTTACCGAGGAGGAGATAAGGGTTGTGGAGCGAAGGATTTAGTGTATTATTTACTTTCACTGGCATTTTTTGGTAGTGAATTATTATTGGAATTTAAATAAGGAGGTTAAGATTATGAGTAACAAGAAGGACCCGCTTGAGGATTTGTTCATTAACGGGGACCAAATAAATAAGGAATTGCTTCGTGATGTTTTATCTTCATTGATTTTAATTGATAAAAAAACGTCAAAACCCGTTTTACAACCTTTATTTTATGAATTAAATATAAAACATAAACTTATTGCTTATTTGTTATATAGACGTATTCTATTATTATTGAGCGTGATTGAAGCAAAACAACTTGGGATTACAGGTATAGAGATTGAGCACGAAATAGGAATTAAGCAAGGGTCATTATATCCCGAGTTTCGATCATTAAATAGGATTATAGGTAATTCGAAGGAAATGGGGGGTTATTATATATTAGACCATTCACTAAACGCAGCAATATTGATTCTACGCGAGGTTTTGAGAAAAGCTTGCGAAAAGTTGAATCACGAAAGGCAATTAAAATGATAAGTAAAGAGGTAATTCTAGATTCAGTTGATGGTCCAAACAAGACATTATTTAGCGAGTTATTAGATGACCATGAGGGCTTGAAGAAAGCTTATCTTAGTAAGGACTATGAAAAAGCACTATTGAAGGGAGGAAAATTCGTAGAGACTTTATTTAAGAACCTAGAATTTCTAAGAACAGGAGAAGTTATAAGAGACATTGATTTTGAAGTAATAATGCAAGCATTAAAAAATACAAAAAGAGATGATTATGACGACTCAATAAGATTAATAATTCCTAGAATTGGAACGATAGTATATATGTTTCGAAGTAAAAGGGGCGGCGCCCATAGAACAGAAAGAGACCCTCTTGAGATTGATGCGAATTTCTGTTATAACTCTGTAAAATATATTGTTGCAGAATTAGTAAGGTTATATTCAAATCTAAATGAAGAAATAATTAAAGACTACCTTGGTCATGTACTGACCAAAGATTTACCATTTGTGGAGGAATTTGAAGATGGACGGATAACTATTCTTGTTGACACTGGTTCTTGTAGAGAGGATCTACTTTTGGTTCTTTATAATTTCTATCCTCAAAGATTGACCAACGAAGATATAAAGAAACACTTAATTGAATTTTATACTGCAGAAAACATAACAACTTCACTAGGCAATACAATTAAAAGCAAATTGGTAGACAGAAATGAAAATGGAAGTATGTTGACTCGCAAAGGAGTTAATTATATAGAAGAAAGATATTATTACAGCCAAGGTACTGTTCCTTGACAATGAATTCTGTTCGTTAATTTCCGTGGAATAAGCTTATCCAATACATTGGCTGTAACGAGTATAAGGTAGTGAATGAGTTGTGTAGGAGTTGACGGAAATATCCTCTTACCACAGGCGGGGGAAAATCCCCCGCCTTGTTTTTCGCACGGTAAATCCAGGAAGTTAGAACGGCAACCACCCCAGGGTAAAGTTGATGTGGTTTCCGCCCAGACGAATGGTGTGGTAATCATAGTAGGGCGATTTGTAGCTGCCGGTGCCGCTGGAGTAGAGAGTTTCAATTGCCAGATAATACTTGGGGGAGATGTAGTAGTTCACTCCGCCGCCTATGTAGGGTGCGAAACCCCAGTAGAACTGAGTTTCAGTAACATCGCTTGCCGTTGGGTCAACAAAATCATACTTTTCCTGATAGCGAAGGTCCTGGAAGAGCACTCCCCCGCGCAGATAGGGCTCAATGCGCCAGTGCCCAAACTTATACTTAGCTCCCAGCATAACATTGAAGATACGCAGTTTCTCGGAATAAATCAAATCGCTGTATTCCCTTTCTTTGCCGAGATGAGTTATCATATCGGCGCTGATGTCCGGAAAGGATATATTGGAGGTAAGATTTAATCCCAGAGTAATGCCCGGTCCTATGCCGAAGCCTAATGGTGTGGGATAGGTCCAGAATGCAAATTGCTCGCGGGGATTATATAAATTGAGCATGCCACCGATGTAAAAGTAGCCTTTGCCGAAAGACTGAGCTTGAGCGAGAGTGCAGAAAAATAACACCAGAATAATACCGACGAAAACGATACCCTTTTTGTTTAGCATCTAAATACCTCCTGGTTAATTGAACAAATTTTTGGGAAAACCCTAACCTTAAATAACCATTGCCTTGCCAGACCGAGAGATTAGAATGGCAGCCAGCCCAGAGTAAAGTTGATGTGGTTTCCGCCCAGACGAATGGTGTGATAATTTTCGTAGGGTGACTTGTAACCTCCAGTTCCGCTGGAGTAGAGGGTTTCAAACGCCAGATAGAACCTGGGGGAGATGTAGTAATTCACTCCGCCGCCTATGTAAGGCGCCAGACCCCAGGAGAAGTCGGTCCGCGTTGAGTCGTAGACGAAGGGGTCACGGTAGTTGTATTTTTCTTCATAGCGAATCTCCTGGAAGAGCAGTCCTCCACGAAGATAGGGCTCAATCCGCCAATGTCCGAACTTATACTTGGCTCCCAACATAATGTTGTAGATGCGCAATCGGCTGTTGAAGTCATGCTCCCCGTAGGGCCCCCAAGAGCTATGGTATCTGGAGGAGTAGCTGACCGTGTCCGCGCTTATCTCCGGGAACGACAGGTAGGAGGTGAGGTTTAATCCCATAATAATCCCCGGTCCGATGCCGTATTCCGCATGGATTGATGCTTCAAGTGTATCGATACGAAAAACCTCTCTGGGATTGTAAATATCCAGCATCCCTCCGATATAGAAGAAGCCCTCGCCGTAGGACTGGGCAAAGACGGTGCTTCCCGCCAGCAGCAGAATAGCTACAAGAGCACTGGTTATGAACGATTCTCTCCTACGCATCTCTAAGCCCCCTTTAATAAATGGAATGAAGGGATAAGGTTCTGAGAGATTTATAGCATATTTATGTTCACTTGACTACCATATTCCGCATAAACATTGTCGGCTCATGGGGGATAAAAAAATCCTCCATTTGTATGGAGGAACGGTATCAACCAGGGAATGAATGATTTCCCGGCGGGAGATAAAAACGCCTATTTCAGTTTATGGTCATCCTTCAGCAGCCGCAGGAAGTCCGGAACGCTCTTCATTTTGTTCATATAGTCCAAATAATGCTGGGCGCTGGGCACTATGGGATTGTTCGCCCCTTTCTCCACCACCGCCTTGAAGTCATCGGCGGCGCTCGCCCAGTCATAATCCATAAAATAAACCAGCCCGCGATTGTAATATGCCTCTACCATAGTTGGGTCTAGCGCCAGAGCCTGGGAGAAATTGTCCATTGCAGATTGCCAATCGCTTTCGGCAAAATATACCAATCCTCTGGTGTTGTAGGCTGGAGCGTAGTTGTCTTTCAGCTGCAGGAGAAGGTCAAGGTCAGCTAAAGCCTGGTCGTAAAGCTCCATCGCCTGATAGATGTTCGCCCGGTTGTTCAGCGCTTCTATGTCGTTGGGGTTGAGTTGCAGGGCGGCGTTGGTGTCCCACTCCGCCGGGCTATATTGTTCCAGCATATAGCGGGCGTAGCCCCGTTGGCGGTAAGCGGGGGAATTATTAGGGTCTACGGTGAGGGCTTTGTCGTATTCCATTATAGCAGCGTAATAGGCACCTTGGGAGAGGAGCAAGTTGCCCTGGGCAAGGTAGTCGTCGGCGGTGAGGATTTCTTCGGGAGGGATTATCTGCTCTTCATTTTGCTCGGCAAGTATGGCGCCTACTATTCCGCTTATTAGAATAGGAATAACTAAAAGAGCAATCCGCAGGTGGCGCATTTTTTTTACATCCTTATCGTTACAGATTTGTAGATGATAGCCCATAATTTGACTTAGGTATATAGTCTTTAGAAAAACCACTATTTTACTTCTCAACTATATATACATATGCAAATGGTCGGAGGTTTAAAGAAAAACCCCGTCATTTGGGGGGATTGATTTACCGAAATTTATTACTTGAATATCGCCTTCAGCGCACCCAGAGAAGTATTTTGAACTTCATCGGGGATAGCCAGCAGTTGAAAAGCCCAGTCAACATTTTTGCTGTTTACATGCCAGTTAAGGTCGCCGAAGTAATCCTGAGACTGTTGCACCACAGTGCTACCCCAGGTGTTGGAAGAGTAGTAGATGCCCCAATATGGTGGATAGTTCAACGCCGCATATACACCGACCCAATAAGTGGTGCCGGCGGTTACCGAAAAAGAGGGGATGGAGGGTATTGTGTAATAGTATCCGGGATAAGACCAGAGAGACTCATAGGTGTCAGCGTAGCCGAAAGTCTCGTTGTAGACTGGGGTTTGCTCCGGTGTAGAACCGGAGTTATTGTAGAACAAGACATGGACCATAGAAAAAGGAGAGGGAACCCCACCCCAATAACCACCGTACCATCTAATACTATTAATAGTTGCATCAGAGACTGGTTGAAAGTCGTCGCAAGCAATGACCAAAATATCGTAGTTGGGAATATACTCGGAGGCTAGTATGACATACTCGCTGGGGTCACCGGGGTCTTGGTTCCAGACCACGACCTTTGTGTCCGCCAAGGGGTTGGTGCTACCAGAGTAATCGGCATTGTTAGAGGAAACGAAACTGGTGAGGACAGTGATGCTGATTATAAGGAATAGAAACAGAAATATTAGCTTTTTCATAGTTACCTCCTGGTTAAAAGGATTACTATATCTAATATCAATATAATGATACCACAAATTTATCAAAAAGGTAGTATAGAAAGCGTTTTTAACAAAAATATTATATTAAAAGGCTATTGGCGTATATTTACCAGATTGTTTAATTGAACAGGGCTTTCAGCTTACCCAATGAGCTATTTTTCATAAAAGCAAAAACAGGTAAGCTCATAGGGAAGGCTGTAGATGTCACTTACCGCATAATTTTAGGAGAAGTCTTACCGGGTATTTAAATAAGTGCTACAAAGATTTCCGTTTGAAATTAAAATGAGTTCTTCTTGCTAGCGTTGACTAATGGAACAATGCCCTTATCACCCCCAGAGAACGATTTTCCAGCGTGGCATTGGAAAATAGCTGAAAAGCCCAATCACAGGCTCCGGCGGAATAAGGATGCCAGTCCATATCGGTGAAGAAATACTGCGATTGCTGGCAGATGGACGAACCCCAGTTGGAGGACGAATAATATAGACCCCACTGCGGGGGGAAATTCATAGTTACATAGACACTGACCCAGAAGGTAGTTCCGCTGGCAGCGTAGAAAGGTGGTATGGAGGTTAAAGAGTAGGAGTAGAAGGAGGCGGAACCGCTGGAATCCCAGAGAGTCTCGGAAATGGCGGAATAGGCAAAGGTTTCATTGTAGACCGGGTCCTGCTGGGGAAAGGATTCTGAGTCGTTGTAGAAGAGGACATGGCAGTCGGAGAAAGGGTTGATAGTTCCGTTCCAATAGCCACCATACCAGCTAATGGCGTTGATGACAGAATCGGAGCTCAACTGGAAATCGTCGGCGGCGATGCAGGTGATGTCGTAGTTGGGGATGACCTCGGAGCAGACGACGATGTAATTATTCGGGTCGCCGGGGTCTTGCTGCCAGACCACACTTTTATCTGAGAGGGGGGCAGTATCGTTTGCGTAGCTTCTTGAATAACTGAAAGGAAGGTAAGAAAACGCAATAGTAATAATGGAGAGAGAAAGAATAACTGGAATCGCCCTGCTCATTTCCTCCTCATCTTTAGTTGAGGGCTAACGGATTGAAGCATCTGCCGACAAAAGGCTAGCATACATCTTCCTAAAATCCAAGAGGAATAAAAAGGTTTCTAATGCCAGTAGGCAGGTTTTTCCCGGGGCTATGAACTCCCTTCCGTATTTTGGGGTATAATATTTTTGTCTTGACTTTTTTTGATAATCATATTAAAATAATTAAAGTAAGATAATCCAAAGGGGTAAATTCATGAGAAAAACCCTGTGCTACGCACCAGCATTAGCGGTGCTATTTTTGTTTTTTGGAGTATGTTGAGGGGCTTGTGAAACATAATGGAGATGATAGCTATGAAAAGGATAGTTGTTCTTTTTATGGGTATAAATGTGGTTATATCTTTAGGTTCAGTTTTTGGTTACGATTGGTTAATCTATCCCCACGACCTAACTACAGAGGATTTAAATTTTATTGATGCTGAAGGGTTTCTTGCTCCAGGAGATAATGGCGTAGTTTTATGGTGTGACTATCCAGATAGCAAGATTATGCCTGACGTCGGCTGGCGGGATATATCCCCTCCAACAAGCCTTAACCTTTATGGAGCAGCGTACCGTGGAGATTTTTATGTTGTCGGAGATTCAGGGGTGATAATTTATTCTAGCTATCTTGGGGATTGGTATTTTGTTGACTCCCCAACCACGGAATCTCTGTATTCGGTCACTTTGTCTGTAGATATGTATTCCGGTTTCATGGTTGGTGCTAATGGAACTATTCTCTACGGTGGTTCTAGCTCGCCGGTTTGGAACCTTTATGAACCTTCTCCAACTACAAATGACCTCTATTCAGTTTGTGGAGAGCCAGATGAACCAAATACCACTTGGGCAGTAGGAGCCGGGGGAACTATCCTGGATTACCAAGATGGGGTATGGACTCTCTATCCCAGCTCGCCGACATCTGAAGACTTGTTTAGTGTATATGTTGAGTATGATCATCCCTACACCTGGGCTTGCGGAGCAAACGGAACTATTCTGCGCTGGGACGGAAGTAGCTGGAGTAAGATAAACAACATACCTACCACAGATAATCTGTATTGTATTTGGGGTTTCGCTGATAACCCTCCATATTACGATGAGGCGATATTCTGTGTAGGTGCGGGGGGAACAATTTTAGCCAGCGAAGACCTTGGGCTAACCTGGCATGCAGAGACCTGTCCGGTAACTGTTGACCTGCACGGTGTAGGTGGGTATAGCGTTTGGGTCTGGGCGGTTGGGGACGACGGCACCATTTTGAGCCACGGTGAGGTGTCACAAAGTATCCGGCCGGACAGTTTGGGTCGGGTAAAGGCGCTCTATTACTGTTCCACTTCTGTCAACCAAAAGCAACCGATGAGCAAAATTAAACCAGTGTTACCAAACCCTAGAAGGTGATTTGTATGTTTAAAGCAATTGCATGTTTAGCTTTTTCATTGGTGGCTGTTGCAATTGCAACAATGTCTTTTGCTTACGATTGGTTAATCTATCCCCACAACTTGACTACAGAAGATTTAAATTTCATTGATGTTTATGGGTCTCTTGCTCCAGGAGATAATGGTGTGGTTTTATGGTGTGGTTACCCAACTGGCAAGATTATGCCTGACGTTGGCTGGAGTGATATATCCCCTCCAACGGACCGTGACCTTTATGGAGCAGCGAACGGATTTTTTTACTATGTCGTCGGAGATTCAGGAGTGATAATTTACACTGAAAATCTCGTGGATTGGTATTTCGTTGACTCCCCGACCACAGAACCTCTGTATTCTATTGCCTTTCCTTTAGGAAGCAACTCCGGCTTCATTGTTGGTGCCAATGGCACCATCCTCTACGGTGGGGATGACCCACCTGTCTGGGAAGTATACCCGGACTCTCCAACTACACAAAATCTTTATTCCTTGTGTGAACGTTATGATGTATCTAATGCTGCCTGGGCAGTAGGTGTGTGGGGGACTATCCTTGATTACGAATATGGTGTGTGGAGTCTCTATCCCAGCTCGCCGACATCTGAAGACTTATTTAGTGTATTTTCTTATGATTCATATCCTTATTTTTATGCTTGGGCTTGCGGAGCAAACGGAACTATTCTCCGTTGGGACGGAAGTAGCTGGAGTAAAATAAACAATATTCCCACCACAGAGAATCTGTATTGTATTTGGGGTTTTGGTGAAAACCCTCCATATTCTGGTGAGGCGATATTCTGTGTAGGTGCAGGAGGGACAATTTTGGCCAGCGAAGACCTTGGTCTAACTTGGCATACTGAGACCTGTCCGGTAACTGTTGACCTGCACGGTGTAGGTGGGTATAGCGTTTGGGTCTGGGCGGTTGGGGACGACGGCACTATTTTGAGCCACGGTGAGGTGTCACAGAGCATCCAGCCGCAGAGTTTGGGTTGGGTCAAGGCGCTGTATTATGGTTCATCTTCTATGAGCCAAAAACAACCGATGAGCCGAAAGCTACCGGCAAATAGGTAGTCACACATATCAGCAAAAACCCAGCCAAAATATGGCTGGGTTCTTGATATAGCATTCAACATCCGTTGGATAGGGATAACTAGCTTACGGAATAGTCTTGATTTTTGGGCGGATATTCATTAGAATTGCTTAAAAATTGCACCTGTATCTTTTTAGGGAGCTATAATTATGCCCAATATTTACAAGGCGCCGCTTGTTGGCAAGGACTTCCGTTTCGCCATAATCTGTTCCCGCTTCAACGAGCTCATCTCCAGCAAATTGCTGGACGGGGCTCTGGACTGTCTCTATCGCCACCAGGTAGCCGGCGACAGTATTGATATTTTCTGGGTGCCGGGCAGCTTTGAGATACCGGTTACCGCCGAGCTCTTGGCGGATTCCAGCCGCTATCACGCTATCATCTGCCTGGGTGCGGTAATGCGCGGCGATACCAGCCATCATCAATACATCGCCGCCGAAGTGGTAAAAGGCATCGCTCAGGTCGGCATGAGATACCACCTCCCGGTGATATTGGGAGTGCTTACCCCCGATAACCTGGAGCAAGCCCTGGAAAGGGCCGGTTCTAAGTCCGGCAATAGGGGCTTTGAAGCCGCCATGTCGGCGCTGGAGATGGCAAATCTCTTTGCCAGCCTTCCCGGCAAAGCAGGCGACAAGAGCAAAAAATAAAATCCTCCTTAAATGCGCCACCAATTGCTCAGCTTTAGCGGGAATTGCCAACCGGAGAAGCAATGAGTTCCCGCCAAAAAGCCAGGGAGTTAGCCCTCAATCTGCTCTACCAGATAGAGTCCTCCACTGACTTACCCAAAGAAGTGGCTGAGCGATTCTACACCCAGGAATTCTGCGACCGGGACGAGAAACTTTACTCCACCATACTGGCTTTTGGAGTGCTAGCCCACCAGGAGAAGATAGATAGCTATATCTCCGCGGTCTCCCAGAACTGGCGCTTTGAACGGCTTGCCGACCTGGATAGAAATATCATCCGTCTGGGGCTTTACGAATTGCTCTACGCCGAGGACATTCCTCCCAGAGTAGCCATTAACGAGGCGGTCAACCTGGCTAAAAAGTTCGGCAGCAGCCCCAAGAGCTACGCCTTTGTGAACGGAATTCTGGACGCCATCTATCAAGCCAACCGCGGCCAGATTGACCCCACCAAGACCGCATGAAAATCGCCATCATCTCCGATATTCATAGTAACCTGGAGGCTTTGACCGCCACTCTGGAAGCTCTGGTTGCCGAAAAACCGGATATACTCCATTGCCTGGGAGATATAGTCGGCTACGGCGCCAATCCCCGAGAATGTCTGCTCACCGTTATGGCGCTATATGGAGTGAAGGATATTATACCCCCAGCGGAGACTGCTGAGTTGGTCGCTCAATTGACCGGTGTTGCCGGGGTCTTACTTGCCGGCAACCACGACTGGGCGGTCGGTGGCAGGATGGACGACCGCTGGTTCAACTCTGCCGCCCAGATAGCGCTGCGCTGGAGTGCTCTCCAGCTAGACCGGAAAGAACAGTATTATCTAGCCAATCTACCGCTTACCATAAGCCAGGGCGATATCCTTCTGGTGCACTCCTCACCGGTGCGACCGGAGGAGTTCGGCTATATTATGAGTTACCCTGAAGCCAAGGAAGCTCTCCGGCGAACCGACTCTCGGTTGGTATTCGTCGGTCATGTGCACATTCCGGGAATCTTTCTTTTCGGAGCTCCCCATATGGGTCGGCAAATCACTCGCACTCCTTTGGCGATTCCTGCCTGGGCGCGAGCGGTGGTCAATGCGGGCAGTGTCGGTCAACCCCGGGACGGCGACCCCCGCGCCTGCTACCTGACCTATCGGACGGAGACCGGAGAAGTGGTCATCCACCGTGTGGAATACGATTATGCTCGGTCAGCGGAGAAGATAGAGCGGGCGGGTCTGCCGGTGGAGCTTGCCGAGCGCCTTTATGCGGGGTATTAGCCTTGGGCATTCTGCGCATCACCGGCGGGAACCTGCGAGGACGGAAGGTGGCCTTCCCAGAACACGCCAGGTTTCGTCCCTCCGAGGCACGTCTGCGCCAGGCGCTATTCAACATAATCCGCCAGCAGCTTCCCGGCGTCCGGGCGATGGACCTCTTTGCCGGCAGTGGCATTTTGGGCATTGAGGCGCTTTCCTGCGGAGCGGACTTTGTAACCTTCGTGGAGGAGAAGGGCTTTCTAGCCAAGGCTATAAGCGCTAACCTCCGCGAGCTAGGTGTGCAGAATCTAACCAGGGTAATCTCCGGCGTTTTGCCGAAAATCCTGCCGACGATAGACCTGGCACAAGAAATAGACCTGGTATTTCTTGACCCTCCCTACGAATATGGTCTGATTACTCCTACGCTCTCTGCCTTATCCCAGGTCAGCTGGCTTGCCCCCGCTGCCACCATCGCCGTCAAGCACAGCCCCCGAGAACGGCTCATCGCTTTGCCACAAGCCTTTTCCGTCCACAAAGAGCGCCGTTTCGGTGACAGCCAAATAACTATATTGAGATATCATACTACTGACTCTCCCCAGACCACTGCTATTACCGAATGAAAGGGTTTTTAATTAATTACCGAGGGACAAATCAACTTAAAAAATCCTTGTATTTACGGAAAATTCTGTTACAATATTTTCTCTTCTTATTTTGCTGATATTAGTTGATAGAGAGGAAGCTATGAAAAAAAATATTCATCCCAAATATGTGGAGACAACTATTACCTGTGCCTGTGGTAATGTCATCCGCACCCGGGCTACGGTGGAGAATATGCGGGTGGAGCTCTGTTCTCATTGTCATCCTTACTACACCGGCAAGCAGAAGCTGGTAGACGCCGCCGGTCGCGTGGAAAGATACCGCAGAAAATATGGCTTAAAAGCCGAGAGCGATGCGGTTGCTTCTCAACCGGCGGAGACTCCTCAACCAGCAGAGACTAAGCCCTCGGCTACTATGCCGGAGCCGGAAGCAGCAGAGCCAAAGGTAGAGGTGAAGGTAGGGACCACGTCGGAGGTGGAGACCAAGCCGACAGACAAGCCCATAGTGACTGTTTCTGTGCCAAAAGCGGAGGCGGAGGCTAAGACTGAGCCAAGGGTAGAGGTGAAGGTAGGGACCACGCCGGCAGATAAACCCGTAGCGACTGTTTCTGTGCCGAAAGCGGAGGTAGAGGCTAAGACTGAGCCAAAGGTGGAGATAAAAGCCGAGCCCAAGCCGGAGGTGGAGGCTAAGCCGGCTGATAAACCCGTAGTAACTGTTTCTGTGCCGAAAACGGAGGTAGAGGCTAAGACTGAGCCAAGGGTGGAGATAAAAGCCGAGCCCAAGCCGGAGGTGGAGGCCAAGCCGACCGAAAAGCCCGCGGCCACTATGCCTGAGCCAAAAGTGGAGATAAAAGCCGAGGTCAAGCCGGTTACCGAGCCTAAGCCGGAAGTCAAACCAACGGCAACTACTTCGGAACCGAAAGTGGAAAAGAAGATAGAGACCAAACCTATAGCCGCCGCTCCTAAGCCAAAACCAGAGAAGAAGGCTGAGGCCAAGCCTATAACCACCACACCCAAGCCGAAACCAGAGAAGAAGGTTAAGACCAAACCGGCAACCACTGCGCAAAAACCCAAAGCGGAGAAAAAGAGCAAGACCAAGCCCACTGCACCTAAGCCGAAGGCTCCGTCTAAACCAAAGGTTATGCCTAAGGCAAAGGCTGTGCCTAAGACAAAGGCTGTGCCCAAGGCACAGGCGGAAAAGAAGCCGGCGGTCAAACCTAAGACCAAACCAGAAAAGAAAACAAAGCATAAGAAAGAGGATAAATAGCTGAGTGAGCGAAGAGGAAAAGCCCAGGCAGGTGCGACTGAAGGTAGAGCTTTCCGCCCACACGCCAAAACCAGAATTAGTGGTAGCTCTTGCCGCCCGCACCTGTTATTCAGATAAAGAACTGGCTTTGTCCACGAAAGAGTTAAGCCCCCAATTAGCCGGTCAGATAATCACCAAGGTGGTCCAAAGGGGCCACCTTTCGGTTCTGGAGCATGCCGTCTTCACCTTCAGCGTGGATGGGCTTTCCCGCGCCGCAAGCCACCAGTTGGTTCGCCACCGCATCGCCAGCTACTCCCAGCAGAGCCAGCGCTATGTGGAGTTCAAGGGCTTGGAATATGTCCTTCCACCGACCGTTGCGGGAAAAAAGGAACTATGCGGGGAATTTGAGCGGTTTTTGGCTGAAGCGTATAAGCTATATCGCCGGCTGGTTGATTCTGGTTTGCCCAGGGAGGACGCTCGCTTCGTCCTGCCCAACGCCTGCGCCACTAAGCTGATTATTACTATGAACGCCCGAGAGCTACTCCATGTCTTCAACCTGAGGTTGTGCTCGCGGGCGCAGTGGGAGATTCGGGAACTGGCAAACCGGATGCTGGCATTGTGCTACAAAGTAGCCCCGACTATATTCTCAATAGCCGGTCCCGGTTGTCGGCGCGGTCCCTGCCCGGAGGAAGATATGACCTGTGGGGTGAAATGGGTGGCGCCCTGGGAGAAGTGAGTAGCTATACCAGCAATTTAAGCTGCCAGTATACACCTATCTTAACCAGTTAGAATTGAACTCAATTTACTATGTCCGGTTACACAATCTGGCTAATTGCAATTAGTGCAGTCTGGGTTTCTGGCGAAATAACTCTAGGCATACTCACCCGGGCCAAGTCTCGCGGGCGGCAGAGCCAGGACCGACACACTATAGCACTTCTGTGGGCGACGATAATCGTCAGCATATTTTTCGCCGCTTTTCTCACCTTCACCGGTTGCGGCCTTATCCCCTTGCCGGTCTGGCTCTTGTGGTCGGGATTGGGGCTGGTCTTTTTGGGGGAAGCACTGCGCCTGTGGGCAGTATTTGCCCTGGGGAGGTTTTTCAGTTCGCAAGTGGCGGTGAGCGAAGGGCACCGGGTAGTGGAAAGCGGTCCCTTCAGCATAGTTCGCCATCCCAGCTATCTGGGCGCGCTTCTCGCTTTTTTAGGTCTGGGCTTTGCCTTCGGTAATCTATTGGCGGTGGGGATAATCATCATCCCTATAACCACCGCCTTTGTCATTCGGATTTATGTGGAGGAAAGAGTGCTTCGCCGGGCATTGGGCGCAGATTATACTGAGTATTGCCGCAAGCGGAAGCGATTGTTACCGGGGATTTGGTAGTTTTTCCACAAAATACTCGCCACCAGGAGAGGAAGCATGACCAGGGATAAGAAGTCTAAAGATAGAGAACAGGAGCCAGCCAAAATAGACCCGGTGGGGGGGCAGGCGGTGATGGAGGGGGTGCTGATGCGCTCCAAGGATTATTATTGCGTGGTGGTGCGCAAGAAGGACGGCAGTATCGTGGTGAAGAAGGAGCCGGTGGAGAGCGCCACCAAGCGAGCCCCCTGGAAATGGCTCTTTGTTCGGGGTATAGTGGTGCTCTACGAGTCGCTCAAGCTGGGCATAGACGCGCTCACCTTCTCCGCCAATATTACCCTGGAGGGCGAGGGGGAAAAGAAGCTGACCAAGCGCTCTATGGCTCTCACTATGATTCCCGCCCTCATCATTGCCGTAGCCTTCTTCGTGGGCTTGCCCTATCTACTCTCCTACCTTCTGGGCAGGTGGCTTACTGCCGTCTCGGAGAGCCAACTGCTGTTCAACATAGTGGACGGCATACTGCGCATTGTCCTAGTGGTGGGCTATATCTGGGTGATATCATTGTCCAAGGAGATAAGGCGGGTCTTTGCCTATCACGGCGCCGAGCACAAGACCATCGCCGGAGGCGAGGAGGGCGCTGGGCAAGCCAGCCTGGAGAGGTCGGAGAAAGCCAGTCGTTTTCACCGTCGTTGCGGGACCAGTTTTATCATTATAGTGCTTTTGGTCATCATTCTGATGCACACGATAATTTTCTCCATCTTTCCTGGGCTCAACCGTCTGCAGAATATCGTGATAAGAATTCTTTTAATACCGTTCATCGCCGGCATTACTTACGAGATAATTCGGCTTTCGGCAAGGTTTCCGAACAACTGGCTTCTGAGGGGTTTTACCGCCCCGGGTCTGTGGATGCAGAGGGTGACCACCAGGGAGCCGGACGAGGGTATGCTGGAGGTGGCTTTAGTCAGTATGAGCTTATGTCTGGATAAGCGGTTTGAGCGGATTGAGCCGCCGGAGGGAAAGAAGGGGTAGGGGTAGGTTTAATAGGGATTGACTGGGGAGGAAGGATGGAATATAATGAGATAGATAGTAGGAAACATCATTGAGGTAAGGGAAAAGTAGTATGAAACCGGAAATGGTAGTATTAAAGTATAAACGACTTTATTTTATGCAACACAATTCACTTCTATTGATTAATAATCTCTTATGCTAGAAAAACTACAGGAACTAGAGCGAAAATATAGAAAGCTCACCGAGCAAATGGCTGACCCAAGTATTGCCACCGACCACCACAAGATGGCTGAGTTGGCCAAGGCTTGTGCCGAGCTTGCCGAGCCGGTGCGCCTTTTTCAAGAATACCGTCGTCTTACCAAGGAGCTCGCCCAGGCACAAGAACTGCTCGCCGAAAGCGACGGCGACGCCGAGCTTAAGGAGCTTGCCGAGCAAGAGGTGGAGGAACTGAAAGCCAAGCTGGAATCCTTGGAAGAGCAGCTCAAGGAGGCGCTAATTCCCCAGGATGAGCGCGACTCTCGCAATGTGATAATGGAGATTCGGGCAGGCACCGGGGGGGACGAGGCTTCGCTATTTGCCGCCGAGCTTCTTCGCGCCTATCAAAAATATGTGGAGCGAAAAAAACTCAAATTAGAGATTCTCTCCTCCCACCTTACCAGTGTCGGCGGCCTCAAGGAGATAGTATTTCTGGTCTCCGGCAAGGGCGCTTACAGCCTGCTCAAGCACGAGAGTGGCACGCACCGGGTTCAGCGAGTGCCGGTCACCGAGTCCAGCGGACGCATTCACACCTCGGCGGTGACCGTGGCGGTCCTGCCGGAAGCAGAAGAGGTGGAGGTAGAGGTCAACCCCGAGGACCTGCGCATTGATGTCTTCCGTGCTACCGGACCGGGGGGACAGTCGGTGAATACCACCGATTCCGCAGTGCGCATCACCCACCTGTCCACTGGCCTGGTGGTCTCCTGCCAGGACGAGAAGAGCCAGCACAAGAACAAAACCAAAGCGATGAAGATTCTGCGCGCCCGACTCCTGGATATGTATCAGGCACAGGCCGACGCCGAGCGGGCAGATGAACGCCGGGCACAGGTGAAGTCCGGCGACCGCTCCGAGCGCATCCGTACCTACAACTTCCCGCAGAACAGAGTTACCGACCATCGCGCCAATCTGACCCTCTACTCTCTGGAGAGAGTGATGGAGGGTGAGTTTGACCAGATTATTGAAGCGCTGATGACCAAGGAGAAAGAGGAGAAGCTGTCGGCGGCTATCTAGGCGAATATGAATAAGCTCACCTTAATCCCACAAAATACCCTGACGGAAACCCTCCATCTGGTTGAGCGATATCTAGGCGAAAGCGGTTTATCCTCGCCGGCAGCGGAGGCACAGTTGATGTGTGCCCATCTGCTTGCTCTGCGCGAGCCTACCGACCTCCTTTTCCATCTGCAGACCAAGCTCGCTCTGCAACAGCTGGAGCGACTAGCCCAAATGGTTGGCGAGAGAGTTTCGGGAAAGCCGTTGCAGCTCATCTTAGGCTCGGTTGATTTTTATTCTGCCACTCTCTCGGTAGGCGAGGGTATTTTCATCCCCCGACCGGAGACGGAGACTCTGGTAGAGGTGGGGCTGGAATTTCTGCGGGGAAGGGCAGACACGGAGGGCTGCCCCCACGGCAATCATAACAAAATATTGGATTTGTGCACCGGTTGCGGGGCGGCGCTCATCGCCTTGGTATGCGAAACTGGCTGGGAGGGAATAGGAACAGATATCTGCCAAAAAGCTTTGGCTTTTGCCGAGGGGAATGCTCGCAAGAACCGAGTGGCGCAATTGCTGGATTTTTACCGGGGAGACTTATTCTCCGCCCTGCCGGAACCCCATCAAAAATTCCCTCTGATAGTCGCCAACCCACCTTATATATCTACTGAACAGCTGGAAGCGCTACCTCCGGAAGTGCGCAACTACGACCCCCGGGAAGCGCTGGACGGGGGAATGGATGGGTTGGCGGTGATAAGAAGGATTGTGGCGGAAGCGCCGGAATATTTGGTCAGCGGGGGAATGCTGGCGCTGGAGATAGGTGAGGAGCATAGTGGTGCGGTCAGCCGGTTGTATCAACAGGCCGGTTTGAGTGAGGTCAGGATAAGCAAGGACCTGGCGGGAAGAGACCGAGTGGTCTCCGGGCTGTGGGCTAGGTAGATTGAGTTGGAATTATCTTTAGACGAATGGCGAATTTTAAAGAAAGAGGAATGAAGATGGACCCGCTTATAGAGAATATGCTCAATGGTTTTAAGGGAACTATTGACAATGTAGTGGGGACGGTGGGCGAAGAGAACGGTGCTACTATTAGGGCTATATTTGTGGAGATGGAATCTTTGGGAGAGGGAAACGACTATGTCACTTTTATGTCCCAGGCGACGGAGAAAGACCTGTTCAATCGTTATAATACCGAGATGACCAGACTGTGCGACCTGGCTAAGACTATGGGTAAGCCGGCCGGTTAATAGCAGAGAGCAATTTTAAGACGAGCGGATGACAAAAAAACCACTTGACTTTCCCCGGTGAGAGGGTGTATTGTTTGCATTAGCGAAACCAGTGTTAACATAAACACCAGTCAAAAACAAAAAGGAGGAGATATGCGTTCGCTTTTGGTTATACCAATGATTGTGATGGCAATTCCAGCGATAGCTGGAGTATTGGAACTGGCACCTTCTCAGGACGCTTACATTTGCGATTGCGAGCCGGACCAAACCAATCCCAATGGTGGACCTAATGTATTATACCAGGGGCAATACGGAGCATGTTTTGACCGTATACTTATCCAGTGGGACCTTTCCACCTTTGGAACCGGGACCACCATCAATGACGCCGAAATGTGGTTCTATTGCACCGGTTTTTACGGGACCGTATCCGGCAATATGACCTATCATAAGATACTGGAAGCCTGGAGTGAGGATACCGTAACCTACAATACCCAACCTGATTTTGATGCACCTCCCTCTGCCACCGCCAGCTGGCCAGTTATGGAAACCTGGCATACCGTTGACATTACTGGATTAGTGCAGAGCTGGGTGGACGGCAGCGTTGCCAACTACGGCGTATATGGTTGGTGTGAAGATACCACCGGCACTTGCGACGCTGAGTTTGAATCTTCCAACGATGACTATGAGGCTTACCGACCCAAGCTGGTGGTGGATTATACCCCGGCTGTAGAGGTAATCCCGAATAGTCTGGGTGAGACCAAGGCAGTATTTAAATAACTCACCCCCTTGAGAAACCCAAAACCCGGAGGGTTTTTCGCCTTCCGGCTTTTTCATATTTTCTTCTACGAATAATTCAAGTTTTTTCTTTAGATTTTTTACAATTATGTTATAATGAGTGAGCAGTATAGGAGCATTAGAGTTGCAATTCCTGATGTTTTCCTTAACCCGCTTTCTTTAACCAAGGAGGGGTAAGATTATGGCCGCAATCCCTTACATCACTATTGTCATCTTCGGCATCGCCGGCTTGTTGGGTATCTGGAAGCTCTTTGCCGCCAAGGGGGGCTGGAGGATGATCTCCATCGGGGCGGTACTTTTGGCTGTTTGCTTTCTAATGGACCTGATAGCAGCCACCGCCAATCCCTGGATTAAGCTCATTATACTCTGGCTGGCAGGGGTTTGCTTTATTATCGGCTTCATTCTGGCTAAATAACCGGAGCGGATATTTAAGCTATGCGGGCTTTAGGTTCTAAAGCCCGCATTTTCATTACCCATTTCATTCTATCAGCATGCTAATGATACAAGCACTTTACCTTGCCCAGGCTTTGTGGTTGGACACCGGTCTCAATACTGTAAAGCGCGTAGTTATCCAGCAGAAATGTCTGGCTTCCCCCACCCATATAGCAATCCAACGCCAAGCCGGCGTCTCCCCAGGAGATGCGACCGGGGTTGTCCTGGGCGGTTAAAGAGATGTCGTCGTCCAGGACCAGAGTCAGGTTGACCGTAGAATCACCGATTACCATGAACCTTAAGTTGTGCCAAATATTCAGGTCAAAGTCATAGAGGATTAATTCATTCAAGGTATCGTAGGTGTCGTTATGGATATAGTAAATATCCAGAATGGCTTGACCCTTATCTAATCCATTATTCAGCGAGCCACAGTATATCTCCCAATCGCCGGGATAGACACCGGAATAACGCAATAGCAGGGATACCGCACAGGACTCCCCCGAATCCATCTTGAAGTCAATCTGCGAATAGCAATCGGTAATAACCCCGAAGGTGGGATGTTGATAGAAACAACTGTTCGCCTTCCCATCCATATCCCCCCATACCGCCTTATCACTGCCATCGCTTATCACCCGGAAGACGCCAAGCTGAGCTTCATCCATGTTCATCCAGTTGGAGCTGGTGGCGATATCCTCGCCGATATTATAACTTTCAAAATCGTCGGAGAAGAGATACCCGGCTCTGCCGGTGCTTATTGAAAGGGTGATGAGCAAGACACTCAACATTAAAATTATCATTTTCCGCATATCGCCCTCCTTATTTTCTGTCGTTGAATATGTGCCTTTTGATACATAGCCGGGGTTAGGGGCGAATACAATATTCGCCCTACCTTATGTCCTCGCCCCGAAAAGCACCGTCCCCAGCCGCGTCATCGTCGCTCCCTCCTCCACTGCGGTCGGATAGTCTCCGCTCATCCCCATAGAGAGCTCCTTCATCTTTACTTTCGGGATTTTTTGTTCGGTTATCCTCTCGGCGAGTTTTCGGAGCGTTACGAAGCACGGTCGCACCCGCTCCTGGTCCGCATCCCAAAGTCCAATGGTCATCAAACCTCGCACCTCTATCGCTGGAAGATTATTGTAGCCGGTGAGGGAAGCACAATAGGCTACCAGCTCGCCAGCCTCTTCCACTGCACAACCAAATTTAGTCTCCTCGCCGGAGGTATTTACCTCTATCAGACAGGGAATAGGATGGTCTATCTCCAACTGCTTATGACAACGAGCGACCTCCAAAGCGAGGTGAGTAGAATCTATTGAATGGATCAGGTCAAAGAGGGTGAGCGCTGACCGCACCTTGTTGCTCTGCAGATGACCGACGAGATGGAAGCGGAAACTGGAGCGCAGTTCACTAATCTCGGTAAGCTTTGCTTTTGCCTCCTGAATGCGATTCTCGCCGATGTCGGAGATGCCGGCTTGCAGAGCTCTTTTGATAATCTCCCCCGGGTGGCCCTTGGTAACCCCCACAATAGTCACCTCCGCCGGGTTTTTCCCCACTCGGGCGCAAACCTTCGCCAGTTGCTCCTGCACCATTAAGTAATTAGCCCTAATCTGCTCCGCGGAAAGCATCTACTTCTTCTCCATATCCTTTATTAGCCCCAGTGCGGTCAGGTTCTCCAGCTCCCGGGCGTCGCAATATATGGTCGCCCTCTCCCGACTGTGCCTTCGGTAGCGTAGCTCCCTGCCTTCTTTGCCCAGCAATCTTTCCACCACCAGGCCGCCGGGCTCCCTACGAGCTACCACCTTGGCTTCGTCCTTGGCGCGAAGTAGATAGGCGCCCTCTACCGCGGAAAGGAAGTCCAGCGCCTTCTCCCGCGCTTTTTTGGGATATTGAGGCACGATTACATCCACCGCCTGCATCACCTCGGTCATCCTGGGGCGCTCGGTGAGCGTGGGCTCAATCTTGACCTTGACCGGCTTCTCTTTCTTCTTGCGGAAAAGTCCCATCTTTTGCCTTTAGTTATTTATAAATTTATATGTATTGCCCTGGGTCAGCTATAACCCCAGCCACCGCGCTTGCCGCCACCGTAGCCGGACTTGCCAGATAGACGAAAGTCCCCTTGCCCAGCTTGTGCAGGAAATTACGGTTGGAGGTGGAGAGCAGGCGCTCGTCGGAATAAAGCACGCCGTGATGTCCGATGGTGCAGAGCGAACAGCCGGGGTTGGTCAACATAACCCCCGCATCCAGAAATATCTCGTATAGTCCCTCGCTCAGGGCTTGGCGAGCCACCTCCATTGTCGCCGGCACGATGGTCAGGCGCATACCCTTGGCCAGTTTGCGTCCGGCTTTATCAATTATGGACGCCGCTATGCGCAGGTCTTCAATCCGTCCGTTGGTGCAGCTGCCGATGAAAGCCGAGTCCACTTTCTCGCCAGCCACCTCCTTAACCGTCTTCACATTGTCCGGGGTATGCGGGCAGGCAACCAGCGGTTCCAGACTGGACAAGTCAAAGTGATATTCCCGGACATATTCAGCACCCTCGTTCTTAACGCCCTCGTCGGCAGATATTGGCTTGGGTTTCTCCTTCATACGGGGCGTCAACCAGTCCAGAATCGCTTTATTGGTGGGGAAGAAGCCTACCTTGCCGCCAGCCTCGGTTATCATTGAGCAGATGGTCAATCTGCCGGCCAGGTCTATCCCCTCGGCGCCCTCACCCACAAACTCCAGCGAGCGATAGTTGAGGGTCTCCGTGTCCGTCTCCCGCAGTAACATCAGGATGATGTCCTTGGCGCTGGCTGGCGGTCGGAGCTTGCCGAAAAGGGTAACCTGAATGCTCTCCGGCACCCTAAACCAGAGCCTTCCCCCCTTCCAGGTGGCGACGATGTCGGTAGTCCCCACGCCCAGTGAGAGTGAGCCGACCGCACCGAGCAGGTTCATATGGCTGTCGGTGCCGACGATGAGCGAACTCGGGGCGACCATTCCCTGTTCCAGGAGGATATGCTGGCCGATGCCGGTGTTGACATCAAAGAGATGGGGGATATGCTGTTTTTGCGCGAAATTTCGGCAGATTTGCTGGTTGTTCGCCACTTTGGTATCCTTAGCCGGAGCCTGGTAGTCAAAGGTGAAGGCTATTTTGCCGGGGTCGGCTACCGGGGCGTCGCCGAAGTTCTGCTCATATTCCAGGACACAGTTGGGACCACCGAAATCGCGGGCAACAGCTAGGTCAACATCAGCCCAGATGCGCTCACCGGCTTTGACTACTTTTCCGGCATGGGAGGAGAGGATTTTTTCGGCAATAGTTTGGGGCATGGGTATGGTTCCTTTAGGGAATTATAGGAAAAAATTGCTGGTTTTTGAAAGATACTAACTTGGAATGCAATTGTAGAATTATATTATAAGTGGGTTTTTTAGGCAATATCTTTTGTGAAACGCGGTTCTATATCCGGGTTATTAATCCAGTTGCTGATATACTTATTATCTTTTCCAATTCTTGCGAATGAACCGGTAGAATTAAAATTTTGCAATAGACTATTTCTTGATTGAAAATATATGAAGATAGTGATATATTTCTAATGGTCAAAATATTTATATCAAATAGTAAATACAGTAAGATTTCTGTGGGGGTGAGAAGAATGGGTAAGTATCTATTGCCGGCTATTCTAGCAGTATTGCTTTTTGCTTGCCAGGAGGAATTGGTCCCGCGGGATAACGCGGTCTATATAATAGGACCTGTGGATATCCCCGAAAAACCCGAATGGGGGGAGATAAAGGTATTAGATTCACCAGTATTCATCTCACCTGACAAGATAGCGTTTTTATGTTTGTATAATCAGTTGCCGGATAATGATAACTGTGCCATCTTTGTATGCACAGTTAACTTGGATGGAAGCCATTTCTATTGTATTCCCGATAGTTTTCAGCAGGCTAGTCATATAGACTACCTTGGTTACCAGAGGCTCTCCGCAACCGCCGATGGGAGCCGGCTCTTGCTCACGCTCATCTGCGAAGGAGAGGGCAGGCTTTATATCCTCTTTATAGAAAATGGCGATGTTTATGACCTCCAGACACCTGCGGGGCAGGTGGTTAACCCTGACGCCTCCATCTCTCCCAATGGCGAATCAGTCGCCTATACTACAATTGAGGGGCTTTGGAAAATGAACAAAGATGGTGGTAATGCTCAGCTTCTGGTTCCAGCCGATTACTCCCTGGGACAAGTAACCAAGTATCCGTCCTGGGCTCCCGATGGTAGCAAGTTGTGCTTTGATATGCAGGGATACAATCAGGAGGAGGATAGAGTCTACGACTGGATATGCCTGGTATCCGCAGATGGTGGGGAGGTGGAAAAGATTGTCTGCGGTGGAATGGAGCCGAGCTTTTCTTCCGACGGTGAATATATCACCTATGTCTCGGATGGGCAATTTGGGCAGGATAGAGCGATTTTCAAAGTATCAGTTGAAGGCGGATCTCCAATGCAAATAACCTATCCCCCGGAATACTACTCTTATGGTTATGGACCGCTGCAAGGAGATGCAGTTCCAGTCTATTCTCCTGACGGCGAAACCATCGTCTTCCGTTCCGATGTGCGCACAGAACCAGAGCCTTGCGAGGGTGCCAGCCTTTGGAAGATAAATCTTGAGTAAAGAAACGAATCTTATTTTCAACCTACCCCATCGCTCTGACCTTACTAAATCCCCTCTCGTCCCTTTCCACCTCTATCACCCGGTCAAATCTGGATTTCAGCTCCTCCAGGTGGGTGATGACCAGAATTAACCCGAATCCGGCGCTCACCCGGCCGATGGCTTCCACCAGAGCGTTAAGCCCCTCGGCGTCTTGAGTGCCGAAACCCTCATCCACCACCAGTAACGGTCGGCTCTCTCCCCTCCCGCCGGTCAACAATGCTGAGATGGCCAGCCTTAAAGCAAAGCTGATGCGAAAGGCTTCTCCCCCGGAGTAGAGCTCAAAAGGACGCTCGCCATTTGCCGAGCTGACCACCACCCGCAAGACCTCTCGCTCACTGCCCCTTTTAGTCTTTATCTGGGTGACCAGTTTCAGACGCAAGCTCCCGCCGGTGAGCAAGGTTAGGATGCTGTTGGCTTCCCTTTCCAGGTCGGGAAGCACGCTCTCTATCATCCGCGCCTGCACCCCCCGTTTGCCACAAGCGGCGGCGAGAAGGCCTGCAGTGCGCTCCCGTTCGGTTAGCTCCAGGATTTTTCCCCTGAGTTCCTCCGCTCGCTTACGATTTTTGGAGATGGCGGAAAGCTTTTCCTGCAAAGCGCCCTCCTGCCCTTCCAGTTTAGCTTTTTCCCTCCCTAGTGCGTCCATTTCCATAATCAACTTTTCATGTTCCTGCTTAGTGACGGTGCATTGCTTTTGGCAGACCGGCAGATGGGCTATCTTCCCATCCAACTCGCCAAGTCGCTCTCGCCCTCTGTTGACCTGCTCGGTCAACTCGGCTAACAGGGCTTGCAGAGGGCTCTTGCGCTCCCTGGCGCGGGTAAGCCCGGCAAGCTCCTGCTCTACATCCGGCAGATTGGCTAGCTCCTGTCCTACTCTCTGGTGAGCGGTCTGGTCGTAGGCGCTCCGGTCAAGCCCACTGACCAGTTCAGCCCTCTGAGACAAAAGCTTTTGAGCATAGTTTTTCCGGTCAATTATTTCTTTTAACCGGGTGGATTCGTTCTCCAGTTCTTTAGCCTGATTCTCTATTTCCAACCGACGCTTTCGGAGAAGCGCCAGCTCCCTCAGCCTTTCCTCCACCACAGTCATCACCGATAGCTTTTGCTGCGCTTGACTATGTAATTGAGGGATATCCTGGAGTGCCAGAATTCCTTCGGATAGTTCTGAACATCTCTCCTCCAACTCCGGTGCCAAGCCAATACCTTGTGCCAGCAATTGAGAGAGCTTTCCCGCCGCCGAGGCAATACTTGCCTTCTCTTCAAGCTCTGCTCGCATTTGCTCTATTTTTGAGTTCAGCGCCGGGAAATCTTTGGTCTTGACCGATAACCGCTCAAGCTCCGTCTCCAGGTTTTTGATTTTCTCAGCATTCATTTCATTACATTTTTTCAGCTCTATTTCCCTGTTCTCTAATTGTGGCTCTTCCCCAGAGAGTATCTCTTCTTCCTCGGTTAAATGCGAATTTATTGCCACCCTTCCAGTTGAGGAGAGTTCTTGTTGACATAGCGGACAATGACCACCGGGAGTCTTTGCCAGGTTAGCCAACTCCTTCAGGGCTTGGCGCCTCTTTTGGGCAGTAAGCATCTTTTCCCGATTTCTACTCTCCTCCTGTCGGTCTTCTTCCAGCTCTTGACGCAGAAGCAGTATCTCCGCCTGCTTCCGCTCCAGTTCAGCGAGGAGCCGAGATAGTAGCTGGGCTTTTTTTTGTAGCCCGGTCAACTCCTCCTCCGTCTTCTCCAGAGCGGATAACTGCTTTCGTAGGTTATCTAGCTCTTCCTGCCGGCGACCATACTCCACTGAAATCTGTCTTTGTATCTGGCGAGACTCTTCTTGCAAACTATTTAATTGGTCAAATTTCTCGCTGAGTTCAACTAGCTCCTGGATAAGCCGGGGCTTTTCATTAGCCACGAGTGACAACTTCTCTTCCTCGGAAAGAGAGGCGTCAATATTTTTCAATTCCCCCAGAAGGTTCGCTCGTTTCTCCCGTATGCTGGCCTGCACCCCGACTATCTCCCTCTCCTTCTCGGCGATGGTCAGGTCAATTACCGCTATCTCCCCGGTCAGCCGGTTCCGCTCATTCAGGAGTTTATTATGGTGCTCGGCTTCCTGGCAGAGCGCCTTTTTTCGCTCCACTCCAGCCAGAATCTCCTCGCTTCGCGCCAAAAGCCGCTCCATTCCGTTCAGCTCCACTTCTATCTCTTGTTTATGGCGGTCAACCCTGGCTAACTCCCTCTCCAGTCTCTCCTTTTCCTGCGATGCGCTCTCCAGTTGCCGCAATTCTCCCAAAAGCCGGGTCAGTTCCTCACTCAGTGCTTGCACTCTTTTTCTCAGCTCCCCGAGCCTTTTTCCCTGCTCCTCTTTCCTTCTGGTCAGCTCGGAGAGCTCCTTTTGCACTGCTCTCTCATCTGCTATGTTCATCGTCAGACTGCGTCTTTCTGCGGAGAGCATCTCCCGTCTCTCCCTCAGCAAACGTGCCTCCAACCTGGCGCTCTCCTCCAATCGCTCGTAGACGGAAAGCGAAAGAATCTTCCCCAGTATCTCCTTTTTCTCGGCGTCGCTCGCCCGATGAAACCGGTCGGCCTGTCCCTGCATAATGAAACTGGAGGTGATGAAAGTCTCGTAGTCCATACCCAGTAGTTCTAAAAGCAGCCCCTGAGTGGCGCGCACCCCTGCCGACCACAGCCGAAATCGTTCTTTTTGAGGGTCCCACACCGAGAGCGTCAAGGTGGTGTTGCCGTTGGCTCCCTTTTTCTGAAAGCTCCGCTCCAGACGATACTTCTCGCCATTTTGGCAGAACTCGCACTCCACCCGCATCCCACCGCCATTTGGCATCCTGCCGCCATTTCCCTTCACCGAGGAGTTTAATAGTTTCTCCGGCTCAATGCTTCCGCCGCGGGCTTTGCCCCACAGTGCCCAGGTGAGCGCCTCCAGAAGGGCGGTCTTGCCGGCGCCGTTTGCACCGGATAGGCAAGCCACCCCCAAATCAGAGAAATCCACCACCGTCGGCTCTGCACCGTAACTCAAGAAGTTAATAAGTCTTATACTCAAAGGTATCATCTGCCACCACCGCCTAAGTTTTCTCCCGGCAGTCGGCGCAGGAGTTCCTGGGCAAGTTCCAGGATGGCTTTTTGACGGGTTTTCAGCCGGGGCTGGCTGGCGCAATATTCCGAGAGAGCGGAGAGGGGAGATAATCTGGGGTTGAGGGTGGAGGGGTAAGAACTTCTGGATTGCTCTCGTTCCACCTCAAAGCCGGTGAAGTGATAGACGCCGGCGTTCTCCGCTATCTCCCGGAGCTTATTCCAGTCCAGAGATTCCTCCTCATCGCCGACTTTCACTTTAATACGCAGGATAGCTTCGCAGAGGTCGGTTGGCGAGAGGGCTTGCCGCAACATCCCCTGCGGGTCATCGGCGCCGCGCAAATCTAATGCCAATTGACGCAGGGGACGACCGGGCAGGGGGATGAATTCCCAGTCAGCCCTGTCGCCGTCAATAGTTACCAACACACCACCTTTGGCATCCTCCCCCTCGGCGAAGGAGAGCGCGGTTGGTGAGCCGGCATAGACCAGGGGCTTTCCCCCGGCGGTGGTGAAAGCCTGATGGCGGTGCTGGTGCCCCAGTGCCCCATAAATCAGAGGTGGGGGGAGGAGGTCTTCTCTGGGGAAGTAGACCTCTTGGCTGGCGCTCACCGGGGTCTGGTTGGAGAAGATGCTACCGGTAAGGGCGAGATGGGCGAGCAACACCGCCGGCGCATTCCTGGGGATTTCTAAGACCAGCTTTTCTATCTCTGTCTTCAACCTTTTTCTCAGAGCAGAACTAAGCTCCACCGCTTTGAGTTGTTGGTCGGCGAGCCAGAGACGAGAGGGCCAGGGCAGTGCCAGGACATACAGTCTGCCCTTATCTTTGTGCATTTGCAATTTGAGGATTTGGGGAGAGTGGGCGTAGTGGAAGCCGGGGACTTGCAGGGCGCCGAAGGCTTCCAGGGCGGAGGCTTTACCCAGGCGGGGAGCGGAGTCGTGGTTTCCGGGGATAGCGGCGACGGCTATGCCCACATCCAGCAGTCGGCGAAGTCTCACAGCTAGCTCGCGCAGGTGGAAGGGGGTAGGATAGGGCGAGTTGACGATATCACCGGCAATGAAGAGAGCGTCAACCGCCAGTTTTATCGCCAGGTCGCAAGCCGAGTCCAGAGTGGAGAGCAGGTCGCAGAAGCGCGACCGGCGATGGTTGTAGCCGGCGGGGGGATTGTGGGGGAGTTCCCCGAGGTGGAGGTCGGCGAGGTGGAGGATGCGGATTTGGGGATTAGGCATAATATCACCGCAGATAATATACCACTAAACATCCGTTGAGTAAAGAGATTTTTTTATATTTGGAGATGATTTTTTGGATACATAATTATGAATTTTTTGCTTGACATTTCAAGCTTAATTGTTCATAATCAAAGTGTAAAAAATGTATTTTTAATATATAAAATTAGTTGGAGATAAAATGGTAAACGATAACTGGCTAGAGATTCCTGTCTTTATTCACGGCTTGACCGAAGAGAGGGAGCCGGATTCCCACTATAAGTCCTTCCTCACTCTGCTCAATAATGTAAATAAGTATCTGCGCCAAGAGAAAAAGCCCCCATTCAGCGAACCGCCGATAACCGTTGAGTGGGGTTTTGATTTATCCCCCAGCAAGGATAAGTATCTGGCCCGGGTAGAAGCCCTGGTCGCCGACCGGGTCTCGGATGCCATCAAAAAGGCAAGCGACTTCACCGTCAACCCGATGCGCAATGTAGCAAGCATTATCCGGGAGAAATTCCTCTTCGCCCTTCCCGATGCCTTTTTCTATATTTCCGATGAGGGGGAGAAGATAATCCGCCGGAATATCTTCAACAAACTCGCTGATGAGACCCTGAGCCGAGCCGGTGGAAATAATAATCCAAATAAAAAAATCTCCTTGACCATCTTCGGGCATAGTATGGGCAGTATCATCGCCCACGACTTCTTGTTTCATCTCTTCAGGGAGAAGGAAATTCGCGGATGGGAGAACAAGGTCAAAATTCTGCGTCGGGATTTAGTGCAAACACAAGCGGCACGCGACGGCTCAGTAGGTGAGAGCCGGCTAAGGGTTCGGCGGCTGTTCACCTTCGGCTCGCCCATTAGCCTGTCCATCTTTCGCACACAGAAGCTGATTGACATAATTAATAGCAACCAGAAGATAGGAGTAAAGGAATTGGGTTTCCAGCCGGACCAGGAACTTGGTTTTCCCCGCTGGGTAAATTATTGGGACAAGGATGATGTAATCTCCTATCCCCTGGCATTTCTCTATGAGACCTTCGGCGAAACTAAAGTGGTGGAGGATAAGAATGTAGATGTATCCGACCTGGTCTCCTCCGCCCACGGCAAATACTTTGAGAGCGAGGAGATGGCAAAGGATATGGCGAGCGTGTGGTGAGGTGGGGGGGGATTTAGTTTTAAGGAATTTAAAGAGAATAAGGTTTTTAATTATTAAAGCTATTATTTGTGAGTTTCAACCCCCTTTTTTGTTTATTGCAAAACACAAATAAACAAAACATCTTTCAAGCAAACCCATAAGGAGGATAAAAAATGTATAAGCCAACCCCAGATGTAAAATTCATGCCATCACCTGAATACGTATTTCGAAGAGTTACCAAAGACATGGAACCCAAACGTATTGAAAGGCCAATTTCAAAAGGTGTCCCAACCACTGTAACAGATGTTGAAATAAGGTTGAAAGAAGTTTTTATTATTGACAACCGTGACGTAGGTAAAGGTGATATCTATCTTACATGTGTAGCAGTTGACAATGTTAACCCAGAACCTTTCAAACTAGAAGTCAAAACTTTTGAAAGCGTTCCCAAAAAATCAAACTTAACTATTGGTCCGGCGGGACTGGCAATTTATCGAAATCCAGAAGGTAAAATCCCTCGCTTCATTGATTTCAGAATTATGATTATGGAAAGTGACCAAGAACTTAGGGACGCAGGTAGTGTTATATCTGAAGTCAGAGAAGACCAAGAATACAAAGACGTAGTGAAAGAAATCTCTACCGCAGTTGCAGCTTCAAATCCTTTTGCCGCTGTATTTGTAGGTGCTGCTGACATCTTGATAGGCATAATCGCAAGGATTCTAAAGATGAACCAAGATGACCAAATAATGCTTTTGCCTGGCTATTTCAACGATAAATTTGATGACCTTGGTTTGAAATATAGTCCATTCCCTGCTGAAAATCAATATGCCAAAATTATGTGCGAAGTTCTCGCAGGATAATAGCTCCCTAGGCAAGCAATATCCATTTTATCAGCCAAAAACCCCACTTCATTGTGGGGTTTTTGCTTTTGGATGAAAGATAAAGACGCTACAATGTTAAGAGGCATACTCATAGTTTCGCTTGCCCCCCCTCGCCATTCCCGCTTGGGCGATTAGGGGATGATTCTGAGCAATTATTTCTATCGCTTTTTTGCCTGGGGTTGGGTATAATTATTGCCTGTCAAAACTATTCGGCGGAAGGTTAATTCAGGAGAGGCTTAATGCGCTGCGGTTATTGCGCCAGAGAGGTTGACGACAATGCCACGGTCTGTCCCGGCTGTGGGGCGCCCATAAAGCATGAATATGCTCCCTCCTCCGGCGGGGTAACCATTCAAGTAATTCAGCAACAGGTTGGTGGAGAGGTCCTGCCGGCGACCGGGGGCAAAGACTGGCTTATCACCCTGATTCTTTGCGCCGCAGGTGGGCTCTGGGGTCTGCACCGCTTTTATACCGGTCATTTAATAATGGGATTATTGGAACTGATGACCTTCGGCGGCTGTGGGCTTTTGATAGTCTACGATATGATCCTGATTGTCACCGGCAAGTTCAAGGACAGCCAGGGCCGTCCCTTGGTCAGGAATATTGCCCAATGAGTAAATCTCTGAATATGATTAAGCTAGCCCTGGTCTTCCTGCTTCCCTTACCTCTACTCATAATTCCTCTTTCCTCACTGGAGAGATTTCCCTCCCTCTGCCTGATAAAAAGCATCTTCGGCGGGGAATGCCCGGGCTGTGGAATGGCTCGCGCCCTCGCCTATCTGTTGCACGGTGACCTTCCCGGCGCTCTGCACAGCAATCCTCTAGCGCTAATGGTTTTGCCCCTGCTCGGCTTTCTCTGGCTGAGATTCATGGTTATTAATACCCATAACCTTTTCTCTCCCCCAGCCAGATAACGCTTATCATCCGACCGGCTGAGGCCCCCTCCTGGCGATAGGAGTAATACCAATCGCCGTCAGCAAAAGTGCATTGTTGATTGATATAGATTGAAGCCCTAGCCACTCCGCAGTCCGCCAACTGTGCGGAGTTAATCTCCCGCAGGTCTAGCTTATATACCCCTTCATCTTTGGTAATGCCCGGGTAACCCTCACCAAAACCGGCGACAAAAGCTTCGCCCACCTTATCACTCACCGGATAATTCTCTCCGCTTATAGCCGGACCGAGGACGGCAACCAATTTCTCAACATTGGTGCCGAATTCTTTCGCCATCGCTCTAACCGTCTTTTTGGCGATTTCCGCTAGCGTTCCCCGCCAGCCGGCGTGGAAGATGGCTATAGCAGGGGTTAGCGGGTCGTAGAGGAAGCCGGGGACGCAGTCGGCGGTGAAGACGGCCAGGGCTTGCCCGGGGGTGGCGGTTAGGAGCGCGTCGGTTGCGGGGATTACCTGCCGGCCGGGGGAGGATACCAGAGCGATACTAGTGCCGTGCACCTGCTTGGCGGTCGTCAATTGGCCGGGTGGGAGACCAACTACTCGGCAGAGCTGGAGGATATCCTTCTCGCTCAGCGAACCACCCCTCGCCTGGGGCAGAGCTGAACGGGTGGTGGTGAGGGCGACAAGTGGAAGCCCGGCGAATATGGGATAGGTGATGTAGGGGGGCGGGGACATGGGATAGTAATATAACAAAGATTTATATATAAAAGCACTTATATAATGAGATAACTTGAAATAATTTTTTTGTATGCTATAATTATTCAAATTTAAGTCAGAACAATTAAAAATAATAGAGGATAAATAATTTAGTAACCTTCAGCGGCTATTCTTCACCGTGCGCTACCTTCGGGTAACGAATCTAAGAGTAAGGAGGTTAGGCATGCCAGTTGAACAGATAATGTGGATAATGCTAATATTGATGGTAGCATTATCGGTGTTTTTGTTGGTAGATATTGTAATTAAAATATTCAGACGCGATTTTGGGAAACTATTTGATCGCGTCCCTGTCGTAATAGCCTTGATAGGTTCTTTTGCTACCGTTTATGGGGTGTTGGTTTTAAAACAGGATATGGATTTGAAGAATAGGCCATATGTATATACGGAAACTGAGATAATTGAGCATTCCAACAATACTTTCATTTCTGAAACTTCTATGAAAAACTCAGGGCATACGCCTGCTTATAAAGTTTTTGTGGTTTCTACCGTATGTGTAAACGGAAGCGAAGTGCCGGCCCCGGCTAAAGAATCTAAAGTATTTTCCCTTTATCCTAACTCCATCCAATGCCATCATTTTTCCGTAGATTTCAATCCCGGAGATGACATAGAATATTCAATTGACATAGATTATGAAGATTCCGCAGGTAAGAAGTTTCATTATGGCGAAGTGAATAAATTTTGGGATATGGGCGCGCTTGGTTATTCCTGGAAAACCATTTCCAGCGACTAAACTACTTTGATTAAACGACATTACGTATATGCACAATACGCTCGCGACCCCCAAAAGCGACGCCCTAAATTTTCTCCCGTTGACTTGCGGGAGTTTTTGTTTTATTCTCGCTGATTATTGACCGAGGGGAGAAAGAGTTATGCTAGACATTCGTTTTATTGAGGAGAATACCGCCGCGGTGCGCCAGATGCTCGCCGACCGCAATTTTGCCGACAAGGTTGACCTGGACGGACTGCTCTCGGCGGTAGCCGGTAGGCGTAAGGCGGTCAGCGAGCTGGATGACCTGCGCGCCCGCCGCAACCGCGCCTCCGAGGAGGTGGCAAAGCTCAAGAAGAGCGGCGGCGACGCCACCAAGTTCATAGAGGAGGTGCGCTCCATCTCCGGTCGGATTAAGGAACTGGAGGAGACGGTCCGTGAAGCCGAGGAGGAGATAGAGCATATCAACCTGTGGTTACCCAATATGCTTCACTCTTCCACGCCCATCGGCAAAGACGCAAGCGATAATGTAGAACTGAAGCGCTGGGGCAAGCCCCCGACCTTCAAGTTCACCCCCCGACCCCACTGGGAGCTGGGGGCTATGCACGGGCTTTTGGACTTTGAGCGGGCGGCGAAGATATCCGGGGCTATGTTCGCCTGCTATTTTGACCTGGGGGCGAGGCTGGAGCGGGGGATGATAAACCTGATGCTGGATATGCACACCGCCAAACACGGCTACACCGAGGTGCTGGCGCCGTTTCTGGTCAACGCCGATTCTATGCAGGGCACCGGGCAATTGCCCCATCTGCGTGACGATATGTATAAGATAGAGGATGCGGACTACTTTCTCATCCCCACCGCCGAGGTCTCGGTGACCAATCTGCACAAGGACGAGATTATACCGGAGGCGGACCTGCCCAAGTGTTATTGCTCTTACTCCGCCTGCTTTCGCCGGGAGGCGGGGGCGGCGGGGAGGGATACCCGGGGGCTGATGCGCATGCACCAGTTTAATAAAGTGGAGCTGGTCAAAATCACTGGTCCGGACAATAGCTACGAAGAACTGGATAGACTGCTTGCCGACGCCGAGGCGGTGATGCAGGCGCTGGAACTGCCCTATCGGGTTATTTCTCTGTGCAGCGGGGATATCGGCTTCGGCGCGGCCAAATGCTACGACATAGAGGTCTGGCTTCCCTCGGAGGAGCGCTATCGGGAGATTAGCTCCTGCTCCAATTACGAGGAGTTTCAAGCCCGGCGGGCGAGAATTCGTATGCGCCGCCAGGCGGACAATAAAGTGGTCTATGCCCACACTATGAACGGCAGCGGGATAGCTCTCTCCCGGGCTTTTTTGGCGCTGCTGGAAGTGCACCAGCAGAAGGACGGGAGCATTAAGATACCCCAAGTCCTGCAACCCTATTTTGACGGTCGGGAGAAGATAGGGTAGGGAATACAATAGATATTTGCCTTGCCAGCCCGCTGCCATATGGGCGCGGGTTTTTTATTGCTTAAACCCCATACTACATATCTCTGTCAAATATTAGGAAAGCAAGATTACTATTCCCCAAGGAGGTCTGTCTTGAAGCAAAACCTTATGTTGGCCTTATCTCTGGTAGCATTACTGGTCGTAGCTGTTGCTCCATTGTTCGCCGGCGACCTATACTCCGAGATATCCGTGGGCAATCCTCTGGTCTACGGCAATCTGGCGATATATCCCATCTATCTCCCCGGAGGCGGGGAGAAGCTGGGGGATATACTCACTCTGGACGAAGCGCTGGAGACCGGCAAGTTCAAAATCACCGAGTTGGAGGAAGGCGCTTCGGTCAATCTGCTGGAAGTGCACAACAAAACCAATAAGTATGTGGTGCTTCTGGCCGGTCAGATTATCCACGGCGCCAAGCAGGACCGCATCATCTCCTACGACACGGTGGTTCCCCCCAAGACCACCTATTTTGTGGATGTCTTCTGCGTGGAGGCGGGGCGCTGGAACGAGGTGAGCGACTCCTTCAGCTACAAGGGTGAAATAGCTCCCTCGGCTATCCGCTACTCCTCCCAGGAGGAACAGAACCAGGGGGCTATCTGGGATAGCGTCTCCTCAATAAATGAAAAGAATAAGGTCTATTCGGATAGCGAAGCCCTCTCCGCCAGTTACAACAGCGAGGAGTATCAGGAGCTGATGGAGAAATATCAGTCGGCTTTCCAGGATATCGCCCAGGACGATGAGGTGGTGGGTGTGCTGGCGGTCTCCGAGGGTAGCATTCAGGCTGGCGACATCTTTGCCAACCACGACCTCTTTGCCAAGGTCTGGGACCGACTGCTAACCAGCTACTCAATGGACGCGGCGCTCTCCTCCGGCCTGGGAAGTCTGCCCAGCGTAGGAGATATGGAGAAGTATCTGGTTGCCTTGCAGAATGCGGATAGGGAGAGTGTCTACCAGGACGAAGTCCAACAGCGCACTGACCTCAACGGTGACGGCGTCAGCGCTTACGAATTGGAATATGCGGACAAGAAATTGCATATTAATTTGTATTAATCAAACCTAAAACCTATCCATAAATTCCTTTTGCCGAGAAATTTATCTTGGTAGAAGCGTTAATCAGCCCGGCACAGCCCGGGCTTTTTTGCATTCTTCCGATGGTCCTTCTATGTTATAATTTCAAAAATAATCATCAGTATCAAAGGGATTTATCTGTGGACGATAAAAGATTACAGAAACTTCTGGAGCCGTTGAAAAGAGACTGGGCTCTCACCACCTCCGTTCTGACCGATTTCATTCGTAGCCAGCTTGCCGCCACCGGGCTCCCTAACCTGGTTATCGGTCTCTCCGGGGGGTTGGACTCGGCTACCTCGGCGGTCTTAGCCCTTGGCGCCGTGGGTAAAGAACATCTCTTGTGCTATTCCCTCCCGGCCAGCTCCTACTGCGGTGACTCCTCCTCCGACGCCCAGCGCATCGCCGAGCATTTAGGCGTGCCCGTTAAAACAACTGATATCAGCCCTCTGGTCGCCGCCTATCCCGACCCCTGTCCTCCGATGGATAACCTTCGCCGCGGTAACCTGATGGCTCGCCTGCGGATGATGGTTTTATACGATTGCTCCAAGGCAGAGCAGGCGGTGGTGCTGGGCACCAGCAATAAGAGCGAGCTGATTATGGGCTATGGCACCCTCTTCGGAGACCTGGCTTGTGCCTTCAATCCGCTGGGTGGTCTGTATAAAACCCAAATCAGGGAGCTGGCTAAATATCTCGGCTTGCCCGATTGGCTGATTGAAAAAGTGCCCTCCGCGGGGCTCTGGCCCGGGCAGACCGACGAGGGGGAGCTGGGTATAGATTACCCCTTATTGGACGCCTTTGCCTATAGAGCATTTGACCTGAAGATGGAGCGGAAGGAGATACTTGCTTTAGGTTTTCCGGAGGATAAGTGCCGTCTGGTGGTAAAAGCCTTTTTCGCCAATCAGTTCAAACGCCGCCCGGCGCCGATAGCGAATCTGGAGGGTTGGGCAGTTGGGGAGGTGCCGGAGAATTTGAAGCAATGGCTGTAGGTTTTTATATAGATTTTGTGGCGGCGATTCGCAATCGCCGCTTGGTTTGCGGAGGCGCGCTTCGCGTTTGCGAAGCGATGAGTCTCCGCCACATTCTACAATCCTTATCTCCTCCTCGGTCAGCCCATACAATTCGTAGACCAATGCGTCTATCTGCCGGTCTAGCAGTTTTTAATCATTATACCTACAATTAAACTTAGGATAGCTGTAATTAAAGCTGTTATAAAAGCTGTTATTATTCTATCTTTATTTTTTTGCCAGAAAGTTCTCTCTTCCTTTTTATTCGAGATTATTATTTTTGAGTATTTCTCAAGACTTATATGATATACTATTCCAACAAAGATAATAGAAAATAGAAATAATAATGTTCCTATAACAATAAGAGCTTTTTCAATAACTGTATATCTAGATATTAATATAGAAATAAAACCTAATATCATTAATACAATATACACGATCTTAAATCTAATTTTACTATGCTTCTGAACAATATTAAAAAAACGAATTGGGAACAATGATTTTTTACGTTCTATTATTTCACAAATATCACTTGCAATTCCTTTTGCTTCTGGCAGTTCCCCTGGCGCGATTATATCTATTTTAAACTCATAAAAATTAATCCGTATAATTTCATAATGTGGTTTTCTTATAATTGCTGCTATTCGCAACCTTCTATAAATATTACCAATAAGTTGTGAATTATTAAGGTCGTTAATTGATTCTACTGTGAATTCACCAAAGTCAAAAGAGAGTTCATCTGAAATATTTTTTAATTTTTCTTCTATTTCTTGCAGATCCTCCAAATATAATTTTGCAGGAGGTAAATCCTTCTCAAAATTTTTAATGGTTTTCTTAATCATTTCAAAATCCTTTCTGTTGTTATCCCCCCTCTACCACCCGTATCTCCTCATCGGTCAGCCCGTATAATTCATAGACCAATGTGTCTATCTGCTTATCGGTGGACTCTATCTGGCGCTGGAGAAGGGTTTTTTCCTCCGGGGTGCGCGCCGCGGGGAGTTTTTTGTGCAGGGAGAGCATCGTCTCCACCAGCGAGACCATTTGGTCGTGGCGGGCTACATCCGCCGGGTCGGAGAAATTGATGGTGCGGATGGGAAATCTATTAAGTTGCCCCGCTGAAACCTGTGTATTACTACTTACCTTTCGGAAAACAAAATCGAATAATAAAGAATTAAGAATACCTAATAAAAATAAATAACTTTGCGATGATGATGTTATAACGTTTGTATGGTTTTCGAAAATACATGCATTGAAGTATTCATTATTCAAATAGGTAGCGATTATGCGTCTTGGTTGTTCAACAGCGGTAACCCGTTGTGTAACAATAACTTGCCCCAAAGAATATATACCTTTAGTAAGCTTGCTACCCTTACACTCAAACCATTCTTTACCTATCCGTTGTTTACTTTCTTTAAAATAATAACGTTGAATATTTTCTGCCCATATTAGCCGAACAGTATCTTTTTCATGATCCCTCTTTAAATAGTTTTTATACAAATCCCACTGTATTTTTCCTGTTTCGGCAATTATTCCAATTTCTTCGAATTTAGGGAAATAAGATAATTTATCGAAGATCTCATAAGTCATTTTGTTACTATCAATAATAACAGCATCATAGCCGCAGATATTCGCTCTTAGAAGATTTTGTTGGATTTTTATAGTATTCAAAGGTTTTTGAAAAATTTCTTCACCACTTATAACTCTAGTAATATTTGTAATGAAATTTTTACTTTTACCATTACGCATTAACAAAATATTAACTGACTGTAAAACGCCTTTAAACACACTTCTACGGTCCTCTATATCTAATATTTCGGAAAAACGATGGTTATTAAATAGATATTCTCTAAAATTTTTAAAATACGAATCTCCCATATAGGTTTTTGGAATAATGTATCCAAAATAACCATCGTATCGCAACAGATTTAACGAACGATAAATGAACATTGCATATAAGTTAGTGCGTCCTTTTATTATCTCCTTATATTTTTCTTTGAAATAATTTAATTCATCCTTACTAATCTCCGAAACTACATACGGCGGGTTCCCTATCACCGTATCAAAGCCCCCACCCTCCATTATCTCCGCAAACTCCGCATTCCAGTCAAAGGGGTTGATTCGCCGGTATTCGTCATCCATATTTTTACCGGGGAGATGGAGAATCTCCCCTGCCCGTCCCGCAAAATAGTCGCTCCCGATGAGCGAGTTACCGCACTTGATGTTTCCACCCAAATCGGGCAGGGCGCGCTCGTGGAACATAGCCATCTGCCGGTTGAGGCTCTCGTAGGTCTCCCCCTCCAGCACCTTGAGCAACAGCGAGAGCTTGGTCACCTCCACCGCCTGCGGGTCAATGTCCACCCCAAAGATGTGCGCCAAAAGAATCCGCTTTCTCTCCGCGGTGGAGAGCCGCCATACGCCCGCCGCGCCTCTATAGACCTCCTTGCCGTGCTTCTGTGCCCCGTCCGCCACATATTTATCCCCATACCAGTCCAGCAGATACTGATAAGCCTGAATGAGGAAACTGCCGCTCCCGCAAGCCGGGTCCAAAATGCGAATAGGGGCTTGTTTCATACTGCGCAGGGTCTTCCCCGAAAGCAGTTTCCCCACCGTGTTCTTGACGATGTATTCCACGATGTAGACCGGGGTGTAATAGACCCCGCCGGCTTTCTTCACCTCCGGTTTGTCCTCCACCACCGCGTGATGACCGGCGGTCAGGCGGATGACCTTGCCCAGAAACTGCTCGTAGACCTGACCGAGGATGTCGGCGGAGAAGACGGAGAACTCGTAGGGTGAGTCGGGATAGTAGAGGTTTTTGAGGATGTCCTTGAGCGCTTTGTCGTCAATCTCCAGGCCGGTGGTCAGTTCGTCCGGCGGCTCCGGGCGGTCTTTTTCCGGGCGAAAGTGGAAGAGCCCGGAGTTGTAGCGCTGGTCAGCTTCCAGGAATAGCTCCACCAGGCGGGGATAGACGCGCCCGCCGTTTAAGAGCGCCTGCAGGCGACCGTATTCCTCCACGCCGCGGTCCTCGCAGATGCGCAGAAAGACGATGCGGTCTATTATCCGCTGGACGGCGAAGTTGAGCTCGCGCACCGAGAGGGAAGGGTTGCGCACGGCGATAGAGCGGGCTAGCTCGTCGCGCCAGCGCTCAATCTCGGACAGGAAGGCGTCGTCCACCCGGGCGGTGCCCTTCTTCAGCTTCTCGCTTTCCGCAAAGCGGTCAAAGGAGCCGCGCAGGATGGCTTCGGGAGAGAAGATATTGCACAGCTCCTCCCAGCGGGAGAGGTAGTCGGTATAGGGCAGGAGCATAATGCGGGCGGCGGAGGCTTTGTCGGTATGCGCCGGCTTCACCCGGCAGTCGTAGACGGCGAACTCCTCAAAGTCGGTGAGGATGGAGAGGGCTAGCTTGGCAGACCAGGCGTAGCGACGCAGTTGGAAGGCGGATTCGCCGCTCTCGGCAATCTTTACCGCCGGCTTTTTGGTCTCCACGAAGAACTTACGCGTGCCGCCGATGCGAAAGGAATAGTCCGGAGCTTTGGTGGCGCCGGAGACCTTGACCGCGTCCTCGTGCACCACCGGCTTGTAGGCTTCGGCGGCGCCGGCGACATTGTTCACATCCCAGCCCAGAGCGATGAAAAAAGGATTGATGAACTCCTGGCGGAGCTGGGTTTCGTTATAGTGGGGATTGCGGTAGTCCTCCAGGTTGGACTGGAAGTGCCGGACGAGGGAAGATATGGAGTCGGGTGCGGGCATGATAATCTCCCCGAGAGGAAAGGGGTTAATTATGGGGAGATTATAGCATAATGGGGAGAAAAAGGGCTAATATTATTGTAGCGGAAAGCTATAGCTTTCCGCTACAGGATATATTGATTTGTTTGTTTTTTACTCTGTGGCGGCGATTCGCAATCGCCGCTAATCTAGCGGAGGCGCGCTTCGCCCTGGCGAAGCGAACAGCCTCCGTCACAAATGGACTTATTTAATCTTATTGAAGGCGGAGATAATATCCTCCTCGCCCACGGCCCCGACGATTATTTCCTGCACCTCGCCATCCTTGAAGAATATCAGCGTGGGTATGCCGGTGATATTGTATTTGGCGGCGGTCTCCGGATTCTGGTCAACATTGAGCGAACCGACTACCAGTTGTCCGGACAATTGTTTGGCGATATTATCCACCCGGGGGGTTAGGATTTTACAGGGCGGACACCAGTCAGCCCAGAAATCCACCATCACCGGCAGGGCGGAGCCGGAAATGGTAGTCTCAAAGTCCTTATCGCTCAGTTCCTGGATATGCTCAGAAGCCATCCTATCCTCCTGAAATTTCGTAAGAAATTCATATTGAGCTTCAGTTTAAAATACTAGCTATGATTTTGCAAGGGAAATATCTTGCCGGGGTTGAGTATATTTTGCGGGTCTAAGGTCTGCTTAATCTTCTGGAAGAGGGCGGTTGCTAAGGGGGAAGCCTCCTCCCGTAGGTATTTTTGTTTGGTGAGAGCTTCGCCATGCTCCCCGGTGATGGTCCCGCCCATTTTTAAGACCAGAGAGAAGATTTCCTCCACCGCGTCCTCTATCCGCGCCATCTCCTGCGGACGGCGCTTATCGCCGATGAGATTTACATGGATATTGCCGTCGCCGGCGTGACCGAAGTTAGCCACAAACACCCGGTGTTTTTGGGCGATCTTCTCCAGACCGGTCAAGGTCTCCGCCAGACGGTCTGGCGGGACGCAGATGTCCTCATTGACCTTGGTGGGACCGTAGCGAGCCAGCGCCGGGGAGATGGCGTTGCGCGCTTCCCAGATGATGTCCTGGGTGGGCTGGTCCTCAGCCAGCAAAGCTTTCTTCGCCCCCATTCGGTGGGCGAGCTTTTTGCATCTATCCAGCAGGCGGTTTACATCTTCCGGCAAGCCATCCTCCTCCAGGAGAAGCGCCGCCCCCGCGGTGGGCAGGGGGCTTTCCATATATTCGCCGACCGCCTTCAGGCAATACCGGTCCATAAATTCCAGCCGGGCGGGGGTTAGCCCGCCTGCTACCATCCTTTGAACACAGCGGATGGCGCTGGTCTGGTCGGCAAAGGCGAGCATTAAAGAGGCGGAATATGGCGGCAGGGGAAGCAGGCGCAGGCGCGCGCCGACGATGGCTGCCAGCGTCCCCTCCGAGCCGATGACCAACTCCAGAAGGTCGTTTCCCGCCCCGCCTCGTTCGGCACTGACCTCGCTGCCGTCGGGCAGGACCAAATCCAACCCTACAACATAGTCCCGGGTGGTGCCATATTTAAGTCCGTGGGGACCGCCGGCACCCACGGCGATATTACCGCCGATGGTGGAGAACTCCTGGCTGGCTGGGTCAGGGGGGTAGAAGAAGCCGTGCAGTTTTGCCAGGGCTTGGATTTGGCTGGTCAGGGCTCCGGGCTGGGCGTAGATGTGGGGAGGGGGACCGAATTCAAAGGAACAAGAGGTTAGGTTGGCGAGGACCAGGACCAGTCCGCCATTAATAGGGACAGTGCCCCCGGAGAAGCCGGAGCCGGCGCCGCGGGGGATGATGGGGAGGCGGTGTTGGGTGCAGAGCTTGACGATGGGGGCTACCTGAGCTCGGTCGGTAACAATAGCCACTACCTGGGGGAGGGCGGAGATGGCGGTGGCGTCGTAGGAGTAGGCGGTGAGCTCCAGGTCGGAGGTGAGGAGATTACCCTTTCCCAAAATCTTTTTAAGGGCTTTTATGAGGTCTTTAGGCAGTGTCGGCGGTTGTTCCGGCTTACAGGAAGGTGGCAGCATTGTTTTTGGGGTTTTGGGGGAAGCGATGCATAAAGGAAGGAGATTTAATGCGTAATGAGTTCTTAAATATCAATTATTTTTACTTGATAAATAATTTTCAATAGATTTTTTTAAACTTGGTATATTTTCCTTTGCTATATCCCATATGATTTTAAGATTGATATTGAAATATGCATGTATTAATACATCTCTTAATCCAGATATTTTTTTCCATTCTACTTCTGGCATTTCCAGTTTAATGCCATCTGGTAACCTTTTCACCGCTTCTCCAATTATCTCCAAGTTTCTTAATACACTGTCTATCCGCATGTCGTCACTGATAAAATTGTCAAAATCAATGTCCGCGATATATTTTTCTATTTTACCGGCGCACTTGACGATATCATTTAAGAAATGCTTATTTTCACGAGACATACTGCACTTCTCCAAGAATATATGGTTTTAATTCCGCTTTAACATCCTCTTTTATTACTAAATCAACCTTCCGCCCTAGCGAATCTTCTAAGAAGAATTTCAGGTCCATATAATTATCAAATGAAATTTTACCTTCTTCAAATTCAACCAATATATCAACATCACTTTCTGGAGTTTGCTCCTCTCTTACCCAGGAGCCAAAGACACCTATGCGCTTGGCGCCATAACCCTGAATTCGCCCCAGGTTCTCCTTAATTTTGGTCATTATCTCTTTGGAGGTCATATTTTTCATGTTTTCTACCAGGTCACCCAGCCTACAAATACCCCCCGAAGAATATCAGATAGACCGCTACCGCGTGTTTGCCGCCGTAGGGCATATTGCTGGCGTTGCCGAAATATGAGCCGTCAATATATATGTCTCCGTCGTCCTCAATGTTACCGCGGTAGCTCCCGCCGATGTATAAGTTCCCGTCGTTCTGGAGTTGTCCGTAGTAGGAGCCCTGCATATAGATGTCGCCGTCGTCCTCTATCTTACCGGAGTAATTTCCCCCCACATAGATATCGCCGTCGCCCTCCAGCTGACCGCGATAGGTGCCTCCTACATAGATGTCCCCGTCGTTCTCAATCCGCCCATTGTAGGAACCGCCAATATACACATCCGTATCCGCAAATGCTATCCCCGCCAAAAGCAGCAGAATAGTGCAGGTAAAAACTTTGAACATAACTCTCCTCCTAAAAAACTGTTGATTAATAATAACCGCTCTATCGGATAGCCCGGGAAAACATAATCAGATAAGCAGCCACCTTCCAGCGGTTCTCCGCGGTCATATTCTCCACCCGACCGTAAAGCTGCCCGTCAATGTAAATTTCCCCGCTATCGCTCAGCTTGCCTCGCTCTTCGTCGCGCAGTTCTATCTCTCCGCTATCCTTAATACAGCCGTAGTGATTGTTGCCGATGAACAGGTCGCCAAAGGAGTTGAGATAGGCGGCGAAGAAATTCTTGATGAAGATGTCGCCGTTCTCCAATATCTTTCCAGCCAGGGTGGTGCCCTCGTAGACCTCGCCGTCATCGCCGATGATGGCTTTCAATTCCTCACCGCAAAAGATGCGGATGTCTCCCTCTGCGGAAAAAGCATACCCGATAACCAGCAGAAGGGCTAAAAAGATGCCGATTTTGCAGACGATTTTTGTCATAAGGTATCAATAATCCTCTACAGAAGCATCATACTGTTGAAAAAGAATAGATAGGCGGCGACCAACGGTCGCTGTCCCGGGAGCATTCCATCGGCATGTCCGCGGGTGCTGTAGGAGCTGTTGGTGATGTCACCGTCCTCCTCAATGTGACCAATGGTGCTGTAGGAATCGTCGGTGATGTCCCCGTCGTTCTCTATATGCCCGATGGTGCGGTAGGAATCGTCGGTGATGTCGCCGTCGCTCTCAATGTGCCCTATAGTGCGGTAGGAGTCGTCGGTGATGTCCCCGTCGTTCTCTATGTGCCCGATGGTGCGATAGGAATCGTCCTGAACCGTGCCATCGTCGGAGATGTGGGCTACTGTGCGATAGGAGTCGTCCTGAATGGTGATTTCAGCGAAGGCGAATCCGGCGGCTAGAAGCATGGCAAGCAATAAAGTGATAATTCGAATCATTTTGTTCACCGTCCCTGGAAATAGTTAGTGGCTATCACCCATTATAGCAGAATTATATCCTCCGTCAAGCAAATCGTTCCCCTATTTTCTTTTGTAAAAAATATTAAATAAGAGAGCGGCAAATGCCGCCTGGGAAATTTCCGCCAAAAAAAAGAGTTGCAGGCAAGGCGCCTTGCCTGCATATATTGAGGTTTCCCACTGCTCACACCTCAAACCGATAGCCCACCCTCCGCACCGTTCGGATGTAGTCGCAGTTTTTTCCCAGCTTCTCCCGCAGCCGGCGGATGTGCACATCCACAGTGCGGGTCTTCACCTCTTGTTCAATCCCCCAGATTTTGGATAAAAGACGCTCGCGGGAGAGAATGCGATGATTGTTTCCCGCCAGATAGCAGAGCAAGCCATACTCCTTGGCGGTGAGCTCCATCGCCTTGCCCTTCAGGGCAATGGATTTTTGGGAGGGGTGTATCTCCAGAGCTCCGATGGTGAAGTTGTCGGCGGTGAGCATAGTCTCCGCAGAGCTCAACAGGATTCGCAAGCGGTGCTGTATTTCCTTAAAGCTGCAGGACTTCCACAAATAATCGTCAGCCCCGGCATTCAGAGCCGCCAGGACATTTTTCATATTGCTTTTAGTTCCCAGAACGACCACCGGGATATGGCAAGTGGACTGCTCCTCACGGAGGGAGAGCAGGAGCGAGAGTTGGGGTTTTTGAGGGGAGCTAAGGCTTAGCAGTAGAAGATGAGGAATAGTAGCGGAGAGCTGGTCGCGTGCTTCGCTACCATCTCTGGCTTCCAGCACCAGGTAGCCGTCATTTCTGAGCGCCTTAGAAAGCGACGAGCGAGAACTGTCGTCGCTCTCTACGATTAGTATTCTATACATCTGGAAGCCACACCTCCAGAGGTATCTGCCAACATAACTATAATATAACATAAAAGAGCGGGATTTTTTAATTAAAATTTCAAGACTCTTTTCGTCCATCATTTGACTTGACTTTACCGCTACTGGCTTGCTATGCTAATATTAATAACTTAAATCTTGCGCGATTTAGGAGCCAATTATGGCTTTGCTGGCTATCTTTCTGGGCTTAATCCCCGGTTTCTTCTGGCTGTGGGTCTTTTACCGCAAGGATAAATATCAGCCGGAGCCGAAAGCTCTCATCGCCCTGGTCTTTTTCGCCGGGGTGCTCTCGGTCATCCCCACATTAATTCTGGAGGAGTCCTTCAACGCCTATGTCGCCCCGCTGGACCTGGCTACCGGCGCGGTCACCGACTGGCGCGACCTGATGCAAATCTTCGTGGTCTATTTCTTCGGCGTCGGTCCCATAGAAGAGTTCTGCAAATACCTGGCGGTGCGCATCTCCATCTACCGCAACCGCAACTTTAACGAGCCGGTGGACGGAGTTATCTACGCCGTCTCCGCCGCCGTCGGCTTCGCCACCCTGGAGAACATCTTTTACTTCATTCAGTTCAGCCAGAGCTTCGGCTCCCTATTCTTTACATTCGTAATGCGCTTCTTCCTCTCCACTTTAGCGCATGTCTATTTCTCGGCGATGTGGGGCTACGGGCTGGGGAGGAAGAAATTCAAGCTGGGTAGAGCCATGGTCATCAAAGGATTGTTCTTGGCCGCCTTCCTGCACGGTCTCTTTGACTTCCTGCTCACCTGGAATATGATTGCCGCCATTCTGGTATTGCCTCTGATGATTCTTATGGGCAGATTGACCGGCGCCCGAATTCGTGACCTGCTCCTGTTATCGCCCTACAGTCCCATCATCCGCGCCAAGGTGCTTTGCCCTTCCTGCCATAAGCTGGCTCAGCCGAAAGACGAGAACCTTATCTGCAATATCTGCGGAAAGCGCATCCCCTTCAGCGCCGGTATGGAGATACATTGCCCCCGCTGCAACGCCCGCATAGATACCGAGACGGTGCTCTGCCCCAACTTTGAATGCCGAATGCACATCGCCCCGCCGGGGCTGACCACCGCTCAGACCGCGATGAAACTGCAGAATATGGGGATGCTGTTGCAGCCGCGGGGTAAGAAGACGGTCCTGGCCCAGAAACCACCGCCCAGCACACCGCCGGCGGATACCGGCACTTACCCGCCGCCTTATCAGGGGGATTAGGTGAATAGCTTTCCGCTACAGATTTCGCATTGCGGCGATTAAGAATCGCCGCCACAAAGTAGAGTAAATACTTCAACAGTTGTGGCGGAGGCTCTCAGCCTCCCCAGCGGTCAATCACAAATAAGAAGTTCTCGGATTAACCACAGGTATAATCGGGAGTAAAACAAGGTTATAACCTTTAATCATATTGGGTTTTATGCTATGCTTAAGCTAAGGAGGGTTAGAGATGGTAGTCCTGAAAAAGCAATATATTTATAGCGCCAAAGGAAAACCGGTCGCCGTAGTAATGGACATTGATACATTTAAGGCGATTGAAGAGATTCTAGATGATATAGAGGATGTAAAGATAATTGAAGCGCGGTTTGGCGAACCGGACTTAGACTGGGACGAAATAAAATCGGGGATTTGACTTGTATAAAATAACTATCAAACCTTCGGCGATTAGAGTAGGGGCTTAGCGTGCTAAGCCCTACTTAATTTCCGTTGACAATCCCAATAACTCTGTGTTATCTTTCACATACCACCAATCTTGAAACCGATAAAGCCCGTCCAATCGGCATAATCAGCACCGCGGGAGGATTATGGCTCCTTTAACTGACTTCTCGGCTATATTTGAGCTGGCGAAAAAACACCGGCGCACCTTAGCGGTAGTGAGTGTGGAGAAGCCCGCTCTGGTGGAGGCGACCGGCGAAGCCCAGAAGGAAGGATTAGCCGAGCCAATATTCATCGGCGATGAAAAAGTGGTCAAAAAATTGACCGCTGAGGTCTTCCCCAAGGGCAAGTCTCCGCAAATCATCCATCAGCCAGACCATACTCTGGCGGTCAAGACCGCCTGCGACCTGGTGAAGGCCGGCAAAGCCCAGGCGGTGATGAAGGGCGACCTGTCTACTGCAGTCTTTATGAAAGGTATATTGGACAAAGAGACCGGGCTTAATACTGGTCGTCTGCTATCCCACATTGCCGTTCTTTCCATACCCACCTATCCCAAGCTGATGTTCATCACCGACGGCGGATTGAATCTCTTCCCCGACCTGGCCACTAAAGTCAACATCGTGCAGAGCGCAATAGAATGTGCCCACCGGCTGGGCTACGATAATCCCAAGGTAGCCTGTCTCGCCGGAGTGGAGACGGTTGACGAGAAACAGCCGGATACAATGGATGCTGCGGTGCTTGTGGAGATGAACATAAGGGGTCAGATTAGTGGCGCCGTCATAGACGGACCGCTGGCTTTTGACCTGGCGGTGAGCAAGGAATCCGCCAAGGAGAAGAAAGTGGTAAGCCCAGTGGCTGGTGACGCCGACATCTTCCTGGTGCACACTATGTTCAGCGGGAATATTCTGGCTAAGGGATTGATGTATTTGGGCGGCGCTAAAGCCGCTGGAATTGTTGTTGGAGCCCAAGCACCAATCATTCTGCTCTCTCGTGCCGACGACGCCGGGACCAAGCTACGCTCCATCGCCCTGGGAATGGCGGTGGGGTGCTAATTGGCAATTGTAGATAAAGATTATTAACCATAAAACCACCAGTCCACTTTTATGACTTCTAATTCCGCACATAGCAAAACCCATCGGGAAAAGGTGATGAGGATTATCTTTCTCGCCCTCCCGATATTTTTTTGTCTGGCGATATTCACAACTGATATTGTCTCTGCTCAGACTGACAACGAAACCCGCCATCCGATTCTCCCTCCACCGGATATTCGTCTGGCAATATCTGTGGGTGGGGGTTACTCGCTTCTGTTCTCCGACTGGGCGGATTACAATAAACCCGGACCTTTCGCCCAGGTGGGGGTGGTCTTTTCCTATCCGGCGAGAAGCATAGTCTCGCCATATTTCAGCTTCAGCGTCCATCGCCATAAGGGTAAGACCAACAACCCCACTCTGAGCCAGTATCTCCTCGGTGGGGGGTTGAATTTACATCTCCCCGGAGCTTCGCGAATACAACCCTACGCCCAGCTCAGTATAGCCCTGGCTCTGGTGGATTCGGATTTGATTGTTAAGGCTAATCCCAACGAGCTGACCAAGACCGGCGACATCGGCGTCGGCGGAGGATTGGAGCTATTCTTCGGCATTGAGCGTAAGATTTCTGTAAATGTCGGCGCCGTCTGGCATTACACCCGCGCCTATGTGGGCGACGAAAACAAAGAACACTCCAAAGGCATCCAGTCGGTGCAATTCCCGGTTAGTTTCAGTTACTACATATATTGATATTAGTATTTTTCCCCACCGACTAATGGTTAAATATGCAACCGTTGATTCTGGTCATCAACCCCGGCGCTTCCTCCTCCAAAGTAGCCCTCTACCGCGGCGACCAGGAGGAAGCTACCGAGACCCTCTACCACGACGAGAGCATAACTAAACTTCCTACCAAGGAGCAGTATAAGCCGCGGCTTTTGGCGGTGGAGAAGTTTCTCTCAGCTAATAATATCCAGCTGGAGCAATTGAGCGCCGTCGTCGGTCGGGGAGGTGCCTTCAAACCGCTCGCCGGCGGGACCTATAAAATAAACCAACTCCTGTTAGACGATATGTTCGCCGGCAGAGTCGCCGCCGACCATGTCTCCAATCTGGGCGCGCTCGTGGCGCACGAGATTGCTCAGAAGGTAGGTAAGCCAGCCTACTTTGCCGACCCGGTCTCCGTGGACGAGTTTATTCCCGAAGCCCGGCTCTCCGGGCTGCCGGAGCTTCCCCGCATCTCCCTTCTGCACGCCTTGAATATTCGCGCCGTTGTCCATCGGGCTGCCGGTGAACTGGGGAAGCCATTTGAGGAGCTTTCCTGCGTGGTAGTCCATCTGGGAAGCGGTGTTTCCGTAGCTGCTATCCGTCAAGGAAAAATAATAGATGTCAACAACGCCAACGACGGCGGACCGTTCAGCCCGGAGCGGGCCGGCAGTCTCCCCACCACCGGTCTTATAAAGCTTTGCTTCAGTGGCAAATACGACGAGAAAGCCATGCTCAAAAGAGCGACCAAAGAAGGGGGCTTTTGGGCATATCTGGCGGAGAGCGACATGCGCAAGATACTGGAGAGAGCTGAGGAGGGCGACGAACATACCCAACTGGTGCTTGGTGCTTTTATCTATCAAGTGGTGAAGGAAATTGGCGCTTACGCCGCGGTGTTGGAGGGCAAGTTTGACTGTATCATCCTGACCGGCGCTGGGGCGCGCCCGCCCTACTTTGTAGTGGAGGAAATTGAGAGGCGAGTTGCCTGGATGGGCAAGCCGGTCAAGAGATATCCCGGCGAGGGGGAGATGGAGGCGCTAGCCTGGGCAGTGATGCGGGTGCTTGGGGGTAAGGAAAAGGCGAAGGAGTATAAGTAAAGAGACTCAAATACATCATCCTCTCTTGGACATTATACCTCTTGCTTTGTCCAACGTCTTCAATTGAACTATATCTGTGCAAGGATTTTTCATTCCAATCTTAAATACACTAGCAAAGGGGATACCAGTTGCCAAAAGTTTTACTCTCCGGTAACGAAGCGGTAGCCCGAGGAGCCTACGAGGCCGGTGTGCGGGTGGCTTGCGCCTATCCCGGCACTCCCTCCACCGAGATTCTGGAGACCATCGCTAAAGAATATCCGGACATTTACTGCGAATGGTCGGTCAACGAGAAAGTAGCTCTGGAGGTGGCAATGGGCGCTTCCTTCGGTGGGGTGCGAGCCCTCTCGGCAATGAAACATGTGGGGCTCAATGTCGCCGCCGACCCCTTCTTCTCTCTGGCGTATATCGGCGCCGCCACCGGCGGAATAGTCGTCGTCTCCGCCGACGACCCCTCCATGCACTCCTCACAGAACGAGCAGGACAACCGCCACTACGGTCGCCACGCCAAGGTTCCAGTGCTGGAACCCGCGGATTCCCAGGAGGCTAAGGACTTCACCGTATGGGCTATCAAGCTCTCCGAGCAATTTGACACGCCGGTATTGCTTCGTCTTACTACCCGCATCTCCCATTCCAAGTCGGTGGTGGAGCTCTCCGAGCCGACGCCACCTAAGACACCAACCTACGAGAAGAACATCACCAGGCGAATGATTCTGCCGGCTTTTGCCCGCAAATTGCACATAAAAGTGGAGGAACGGCTCAAAAAACTCGCCAAGTGGGGAGAGGACTGCCCGGTTAATGTGGTAGAGATGAGGGATAAAAAAATCGGCATCATTACCTGCGGAGTTACCTATCAGCATGTCCGCGAGGTAGCGCCGGAGGTCTCCGTCCTAAAGCTGGGTATGGTCTATCCCATTCCACCTCAACTGGTCAAGAAGTTCGCCGACTCTGTGAAGGAACTCCATGTGGTGGAGGAGCTGGACCCGTTTATAGAGATGGAGCTTAACCGCCTGGGCATCTTCCCCAGGAAGGGAAAAGATGTTGTTCCCATCCTTTACGAGCTGAATCCGGAGAGGGTGGAATCGGCGCTCAAAGGTCAACCCGACCCGGCGGAACCCCCGACTCCAGCAGATATACCCACTCGTCCGGCGGTGCTCTGCCCCGGCTGTCCCCACACCGGCGTATTCTACAATCTGCACAAAATGAAGGCGACCGTCACTGGGGACATCGGTTGTTACACCCTGGGAGCGCTTCCCCCGCTCTCGGCAATGGACACCTGCGTCTGTATGGGCGCCAGCGTGGGCAATGCTCTGGGATTGGAAAAAGCTATGGGGAATGAGTTCAATAAAAACCTCTTTGCGGTCATCGGCGAATCCACCTTCATCCACTCCGGCATAACCGGTCTGATTAATAGTATCTATAACCTGGGGCACACCAACCTGGTTATACTGGATAACCGCACTACCGCTATGACCGGCCATCAGCCCAATCCCGCTACCGGTCGGACCATTCGCGGTGAGCCCACCCATCAATTGGACCTGGAAGCTTTAGCGCGGGTCTGCGGGGCAAAATATGTCGCCGTGGTCGACCCCTACAATCTGGACGCCACGCGTAAGGCTCTAGAGAAAGCCCAGGCAACCGATGGCGTGGCGGTGGTAATCAGCCGGCGCCCCTGCGTTCTCCTGGTGCGCCAGGAATGGAAGCCGGCACTCTCGGTAGATGTGGATACCTGCAACGGATGTCGGCTCTGCCTGCAGGTAGGTTGCCCGGCGATAAGCATGCAGGACAAAAAAGCGGTGATTGACCGGGTGTTATGCACCGGTTGCGGCGTCTGTGCTCAGGTCTGCCCGGAGGAAGCCATTTTAGAGAAGGCGGTGGTCTAGATGAAGAGAGCGGATGTGCTAATAGCCGGCGTGGGTGGTCAGGGAATAATTCTTGCCTCGGAGATAATGGCTCTGGCGGCGATGAAAGAGGGGTTGGATGTGAAGAAAGCCGAGGTGCACGGGATGAGCCAGCGCGGTGGAAGTGTGGTCTCCACCCTGCGCTATGCGGAGAAAATCCACTCTCCGTTGATTAAAAGCGGCACAGCAGATATTCTGCTCGGCTTTGAAAAGCTGGAAGCCTATCGGATGGCTCCGGCGGTCAGACCCGACGGTGTAATCATCGTCAACGACCAGGAGATTTACCCTATCACCGTAGCCTCGGGCAAGGCAAAATATCCTGAGGACCTCTATGAAAAGCTCTCGGCTACTGGTAGAAAGATAATAAAAATAGATGCCTATAAGATTGCCCAAGAGTTAGGCGAGCTGCGGGCGGTCAATGTGGTCATTCTGGGGGCGTTGGCTAGCCAACTGGACTTAGCCAAGGAGAGCTGGATAGAGGCGATTAAAGAGCGAGTTCCCGCCAAAGCGATGGAGGTCAACCTGCAAGCCTTTGAGCGAGGCTGGCAAGTGGGAAAGAGCGGAGTTCAAAAGAAATAGTAGATAGATATTACTCAAGGTAAGTATCCCAAAAAGGATTTGACCCGGGACAGACCCGGGTCAATCAATTTTTCAGACAAAGGTGAGTGGGTTACTTGTAGTTATCTGCGCCACAGCTCCAGCACGCGAAGGAACTCCAGGAACGGGGCACGAAGTTATACTCGCCGCAGTTCCAACAGGTGTAGCCGTCGCTGGTGGTGGTGCAGTTCCAGCAGGAATAGGCGTCCCAGGCTAGCGGAACATAGTTGATGGCGTCGCAGACGCTGCAGTGCCAGCTGTCATACTCGTAGCCGCAGTAAGGACAGGAAAAGTTATACATTCCACTGGGCACATCAAAGGTCTTTCCACAGTAGTCGCAGACCACACTTGCAGCAAATGCGGTGCTGGCGGCCAAGACCAGCAGGAAAACACCAAGAGCTAATACCTTTCGCATTACTCGCCTCCTCAGGATTTTGGGTTCACTTTGCTACTTCCACATACCTTTGATAGCATAAAATAATCGTCTTTGCAAGAGGTTTTTCTACTCTTATTGGATTTTTTTAATCATCATTAGACCAATGCCAAAATAGGTAATCTCCAATACTTGTCATTGACCAGCTATTATGGTAAAATGCAAAGCTATTCGGAGAGTATAAAAAATGCCGAAATCATTCATTCTGTCCAATGCCATTATTATACCATTAAACCCGACAGAGGGGAAGCCTTTTGGGGGCAGTCTGGTGGTTGAAAACGGTCGTATAGCTTGGTTGGGACAAAGCTCTCTCCTGCCGGAAAAGTATGCCGGTCTTCCGGTGGAAGAGCTTTCCGGGCAGGCGCTCCTGCCCGGTCTAATTAACGGTCACCTTCACTCCGAGGCGGTAATTTTCCGTGGTTTGCAGGAAGACGCGTCTCTCCTGGAGCAGTATCACCTTACCGGCAAACTAAATGACCTTTTGGAGCCTGAAGTAATCCCCTTGGTGAGAAGATTAGCTTACCTGGAGTGTGCCCAGGGTGGGACAACCTTTCTTTTAGACCACACCTTTACCGAACTAGAGGATGATTTAGCTAAGCCTTTTAATGACATTGGTGTTGGGGGAGGGCTGACATTATCAAAAGATGCCCCAGGTGAGTTGTTTCAGAATTTGTCCGCTGACGGTCTTTTGACTTATGTCAGCGCGCCCGGTGAGGAGGATTGGAGCGAGGAGGTGCTGAAAACCTATTGCCACTTACAGGAAAGCCGGGGAGTTCCACTCTATCTTCATCTGGCGGAGACCACCTGGAGGTGGCAGTTAGCCAAAGACCGCTTCGGCTTATCGCCGGTCGCTGCTCTGGCAAAATTCGGTTTGCTCAAAAAAGATACCGTGGGAGTTCACGGCGTGTGGATGGACGACGCCGATATTGCCCTGTTGGCTGAAAGCGGAACCAGCATAATCAACACTCCCACTGCGGAGATGAAGCTCTCCGACGGTGTAGCACCGCTCCCCAGCCTATTGTCTGCCGGAGTCAAAGTGGGATTAGGCACCGACGGCGCCCTGTGGAATAATGGCTCTGATATGCTTTTGGAAGCCAAAACCGCCACCTTGCTACATAGGCTCATAAGTGGTGCGCACGCCCTCAGTGCGGAAAAGGCGCTGAGGTTAGCCACCATTGAGACCGCCAAATGCCTGGGCATTGACCGCCAGACCGGTTCACTGGAGGTGGGCAAGCGGGCGGATATATTCTCCATCAACCTCAGAGTTCCCCATCTTCAGCCCATATACCTGGGCGAGGTGAGCAATGTGGTGGAGAGCATCGTCCAGAGTGGCTCGGGGCGCGATGTGGTCAATGTCTGGGTTGGCGGAGAAAAGATAGTAGCCGACGGACATTCCACCAAGGTTGACGAAGATAGCCTCCTATCAGATTTTGCTGCACTGGCGGAGAGTTTATATGCTAATATTGCCGCTACAATTTGCAAGGCGGGTGAAAGGTGAATAGAGAAGCCATTATAGTTGAAAAGCTGGGTCGCAAGTTCAAGCAGAAAAAAGAGCAGGACCTCTGGGCGCTCAAGGAAGTGAACCTGACCATCAATGAGGGTGAGCTATTCGGTCTTTTAGGTCCCAACGGTGCCGGTAAGACCACTTTAATCAAGATTCTCACCACCTTGCTTCTGCCCACGGAGGGGACGGCGGTAATCGGCGGATTTGATGTGGTCAAGGAGGCGCACAAAATCCGGCCTTTCATAAACTGCGTATCCGGTGGAGATACTGCTGGTTACGGTATTCTCACCACAGAAGAGAACATCTGGCTCTTTTCCCAGTTTTACGGTATTCCCAGCAAGGTTGCTCGCAAAAGAATTGACTATCTACTGAAAGTAGTGGGCTTAGAGGATAAGCGCAAGACCAAAATAAATCGTCTATCTACCGGACAGTCACAGAAGATGAACTTCATCCGCGGCTTCGTAACCGACCCGCGCATTATGTTTCTGGACGAGCCTACCCTGGGGCTAGATGTTTCCGTAGCAATGGATGTGCGCAACTTCATCAAAGATTGGCTGAAGGAAAATAATCAACGCACGGTTCTTTTAACCACGCACTATATGATGGAAGCGGAACAGCTCTGCGGCCGGGTAGCCATAATTGATAAAGGACATATCGTCGCCTGCGATTCACCGCGAAAACTGAAACAAAGGCTCAAGGAGCGCACCACGGTGCGAATGAAGCTCACCCCTCCGGTAAAGGACCTTTCTCCCATCCGTAATTTAGCCGGTGTGAGCGGGGTAAGCTCCAGGGATGACAGCGCCGCTAACGAAAGCGATATAACCTGTATAGTCCGTGACGACCGGGTGGTGCCGGACCTGGTGTTAGCCACATCCCAGAATGGCTACAAGGTGCTCTCCTTCCACATCCAGGAGCCGAGCCTGGAGGATGTCTTCATTCAACTGGTGGGTAGAGGGTTAGATGAGGAGAACCAACCACCAGAGTAGAATTTTATCGGATTAATTATTCCTATGCCCACCCTGAGCAACATAAAAAGCAGCATAATCCTCAATGTCCGCGCTATCAAAGCCCGCGCCTATGTCCGCATAGTCGGTCAGCAGAGGGAGCTCTCCTGGCTCTTCTTTGACTCCTTTCTCCCCTTGCTCTCCATCGCCGCTTTCGTCTATGTCTATAAGGCTATGCAAGCGCCGCCGGAGTTCACCGGCTTCGTCATCTTAGGCGGAGCGATGACCGCTTTCTGGATGAATGTGCTTTGGTCTATGGCTAGCCAATTTTACTGGGAAAAAGAGGGCGGAAACCTCCAGCTATATCTCATCGCCCCAATGTCCCGAATGTCCATCCTGGCGGGTATGGCTCTGGGGGGTGGTTTCTCCACCACCATCCGCGCCAGCTCCGCCCTCCTGGTGGGCATCTTCATCTTCCACATACCCATTAACATCATTCATCCCTGGTTGACTTTGGCCATTTTTGTTGTCACCCTGCTAGCCCTCTACGGCTTCGGTATGCTCTTCGCCAGCTTGTATCTGCTCTTCGGCAGAGAAGCATGGCATATGTCCAACCTGTTGACCGAGCCAATATTCCTGCTCTCCGGGTTCTACTTTCCGGTAAAAGCCCTGGGATTCTATGTCGCTGCGGTTGCTTCCATCATTCCCGCTACCCTGGGCTTGGACGCCATGCGCCAACTGGCTTTCCCGGATAGCGCTCAGTTCGGGTTCCTGACCGTGGGCAGTGAGCTGATTATTCTATCCATCCTGGCGGTAACTTTCATCGTTTTAGCGCGCTTTTCTCTAGGTTATATGGAGAAACTGGGTAAGCGCGAGGGCCGCCTGACTATGAGATGGCAGTAAATTTCAAATGACTTGTTGAGTAAGTCTACACATTCCTCAATCAATGGTGAATCTACAATTAGATAGCAGTAAATTTCAAATGACTAATTGAGCAAGAAGAATGCCTATCTTTTCGTTCAAAAGAAAGACCTTAACCGACTACTGGAAGACTCTACGGCTCTCCGCCTGGCTCGGTTGGCAGCAGGAGTCCAACTGGGCTGACCCCCTATTGTTCTTCGGCTACTCCATACTCCGACCCCTCTCCGGAGCGCTTATCTTAGTATTTATGTATATGGTCATAACCGGCGGGAAGACCCAGACGGAGTATTTCGGCTACCTCTACATCGGCAATGCCTTTTACATCTATGTCGGTCAGGTGCTTTTTGGCATCTCCTGGGTAATCATTGAGGACCGCGAGTTCTTCCGCATACTCAAGATAGTCTATCTCTCCCCCATATCAATCTACACCTATCTGGTGGGGCGGGGAATGGCTAAGATGGCCGTAGCCACAATGGCTGTGGTCTTCACTTTAGCGTTCGGCATTCTTTTTCTGGATATTCCGGTGGACTTCTCTACGGTCAATTATCCCCTGCTCTTCGGGTCGCTCGTCTTTGGGCTCATTTCCATCTGCTTTCTGGGGATAATTCTTGCCGGCATAACTCTGTTAATCGCCCGCCACTCTATGGCAATATCCGAGGCGGTCTCCGGTCTCTTCTTCTTCCTCTGCGGAGCAATCTTCCCGCTCACTATATTGCCCTCCTGGATATCCGTCTTTGGCAAGGGCATCCCCATAACCTACTGGCTGGAGGCTACCCGCCGAGCGCTTCTGCCAGATATAACCGTCTCCTCCCTGCCGGATATGCCCACTAATATAGTGGTCATAGTGTTGATAGTCTCCTGCGTCGGTCTAATCTTCGCCTCTCATCTCATCTTTAGAATGGCGGACAGGATAGCTCGCCGGAAGGGCTTGATAGACAAACCCACACAATATTAGGGAGAATGAGATTCTCCCTTACCCAGGTTTTCAGGTGACCAATATGGACGAAATCTCCAACATTTCCACTGTCATATCCTCCGCTCTAGCCCCGGTGGTGATGATTTCCGCCTGCGGGCTACTGCTTCTGGGTCTGCAGAACAAGTATAGCAACATCACCGACCGCATACGCCAGCTGGACCACGAGAAGCTGGAGCTGGAGCAGAGGGAGAAGCTGACCACCTGGATGCGCAACCGTCTGCGCATTCTGACCTATCAGATTCGCCGACTGCTCACCAGAGTCCGTCTGGTGCGGGACGCCATCTTTCTGCTCTATGTGGCTATCCTCTTCTTCGTAGGAGCCTCCTTGTTGGCTCTGTTGAGCAATATAATCGCCTTATTCTCCGCCTGGTTTATCTTCGCCATCTTCGTCGCCGGTCTACTTTGCGTGCTGGCCTCCGGCATATTCGTTATGCTGGAGGTCTACATCTCCTACGATGTCATTCGCAGTCAGGTGCAGGCGGACTACAAAGCCCGCAAGAGCCTGCTGTTCATTCCCGAGGAGTTTTTGGGGATATTTGGAGATAAGGAGGAGGGAGATTTGGAGAAGACGGATAAAGATTAATCGGCGAAAATCTCCGAGCTTAAAAATTGATGTAATGCGGTTAGGGGCTAACCCCGCCTTTGGCGGGGTTAGCCCCTAATCTGTTGTCGCTATCTATCTCGCTATTACCGCACGGGCGGTAACCTGCGCATTGTTTTGATTAGCGCGCAGAGTATATACTCTGTTGGCTAATGATGATACATCCCAAGAGTATATCTCCCGATATAAATCACAACAGGGACAGAGATATGAAAAGAAGGGTATGTGGATGTAGAGGGAGGTGAGGGTGGAGCAATTTATTTCGTTAAAATTATCTTAATAACTCAAAATGGATATATAGTTGGTCCGATTAATAAAAGCGTATTGGATGGGGCGGGATAATCTTCATGAATAGATTTGCCGGTGTCCACGCTGAATATGCACCCCACATATTCACAGAATCTCCACCTCAGTAGAAATCCAAATCCCATATAAGTTGAATAACTATTATCATAATACCCATACGCGTCATCTAAGAGTGTCCATGTCGGTCTAACATAGAAGAACGGCGTCAGAAGTATTTTCTGGGTGCTGAAATCTAATTTCATGCGAGCAAAAAATTCCCACCTAACGCCAATATCACTAGTTGTGAAATAACCGAATTCGCCTGCAAAGCAGTATTTATCATATTGCATGCCGATGGATGGTCCTACGGCAAGATACTTATTTATGCTTATTGGTATCCTGGTGTTAATCAGACCCATATATATGTCATATTTGTCATCATCATTAAAGTAATAGTGACTATCCAATGAGGAGTAATTAAAGTAAGTATCTACTGTGAAGTAATTGAAATCCGTCAGAATATTCACGCCATAGGCCGTGGAACTATCTATATAACCTCCTCCATAACTCTTGATTCCGATAGTGGGAGAGATTTGGAGGAAATTTCTTTTATAGATTATTTCCTTGGCATGCGGTTTTTTTATTTGCGGCAATTTATAACCGCAGTTTGGGCAGTAGATATATTCCTCCTCAACTATTGAGCCGCAGTTAGGGCAGTAACGGCAATTTGATGTATCACCAGATGTGTTATCTGCGCTTTCCTGTGCGTTAGCATTATTACAGAAGAAAAGAGTCGCAGGTGTAACAACCAGGATTATTAGGAAGAATATTGCTAAATGTCTCATTTAATCATCTCCTTGTCTATCAAAACGAGAAAGAGGGTCCAAATGTCAGGTAACACAATGAAAAAGCATTTTCCGACGCGGTCTTTAATTTAAAATTGGTTGAGAAACCTATGTTTTCACTGAAGTAAAACCTGGCATCAAAATCAAAGACCACATTTGTTGAAGCATATCCTGAACCCGATTCTCCAAAAAATGACCCTAGTGCCCAGGTGGGACTTACATAGAATGAGGGTTTTAATGTCACTTTTATTGGGTCGCCAAGGAGAAATTTCATATAAAATCCTATGTTGGGACCCAAAAACACCAGTGAATCTTCATCATAGAGAAATCCCTCAAAGTCAACGCCGAAAAATGGGCCGCATTCATATTGTGGAATGGGAGGAGTAATGATAATTCCTTCCTTGTTGGAGATATAAAGATACAAACCGTCCTCGGGATGAAGGTATATTGAGTTATCTATGTTATAGTTAGGTTTCTCAAAGTTTATCGCCACACCGAATATATAGTCTGCTGATGCGCCGCGCAATAAGCCAAAGATGCCCGCATATGGGGATATTTCGTTAGTAGATTTTTTCTTGGTCTTCCATTCTTTTATTTGATTTCCTTCACTCAAGGGGCTGCCAATCAGGTCATAACCACACATTGGGCAGAACTTCGCTCCCTCTACCAATTCTGCGCCGCAGTTGGGGCAGAAGTTCATTTGGCTGATATTGCTTATTTCATCTTTTTCATTTGAGTTTTGAGCAACGACATCTGCACCATAGCCAAATAGCGCACTTAGGATGACCACTGCAAACACAGCTATGCCTACTATTAAGTATCTCATTTTCTTGAGTTTAACCCCCTGTGGAAGCTCCTTAATAGTGTAAAAAAACCAACAGTTTGTCAAGTAACAAATGGGCATTACCACCTGCCTTTGCGCATAGAAGGCGACCCCGCCTTGGCGGGGTCGCCTTTCGGGTTTTACCTCACCACCACTACCCTTTTGAAAGAGGATAAACCTGCTTGACTAGCCCGCAGGGTATATACGCCTCTGTTTAATCTTGTTCACCAGCAGTCTTGAAAAAAGTCTATTTTGTGGACCCCATTACTCCATACTCTTCACCGACAAGAATGTGTTTATGGTCCGTATCATTTTCCATAGGCGCGGTGATTTCAAACCCGGCTTTTTGCTGGAACAGCATGATGAAATCAGACCCCCCGAACAGGAAATTACCGAGCATGTCGCCCTTCTTAACAGTGGCTCCCACTTCAACATTATCTTCAAAATTGACCGAGGACACCTGAGCCATACCCATAGGTATGAGGGCTACCAGCCCGTATTCCCCTGTATCCACAATGACACAACCGCGAGTTTGGGTGAACTGCCAGCCAGTTGAGTCAATGGGGACATATTTGCCCTGTTCTTCGTCCCAGGACACCTCTAAAGCGACATTTTGGGAGATAATTTCCTTTTCTTTAATTGTTCCTCCGACAGCAAAATGATAACGGTGATAGTCATTGACATTGAGGAAAGTATGAGTGAGAACGCCGTTGGCAAAAGCATCCTTGTAATTACTGTCCTTACCTAGCAGGTCCTGGACGCTGTAATAGGTTACCAGTTTGACTTTTAGCCCGCCCTCAACCTGGATATTGGAATCCTTATCAATTTGCCACACTCCTTGAGGAACGGAATCGGCTGGCGAAGTGACGACTGCCGGGTCATTCGGCGAAGCAATGGGACGCATATCAGGCGATTTTAAGTATTTGGCGAAAAACTGATTAAAAGTGTGCCAGTTAGATGGAGATTCATACCAGCCCTTTTGTAGACCAAATTCCGGGTCGTTGTAAGCTTTCTGGTAAATCTCTTCGTTCCATGACTCTTCAGTGTCCAGGTAAGTCCCCTGGGTTTTGGCAAAATTACGCAGCCATGTAGAAAAAGGCTGGTAATACTGGAGCGTATTATTAAACAGACCCTTGTCTTCCAATTCCGGCAGGGGTTGGCCAACCAGAAAATAGAAATAACAAATACCTTGCAGCATTTGGTCACGTAGTGTGAGACTTGGTGAGCTTTCAATCATGTCCTGTGGCAGGAGTTCTGATGCCCGGTCTATGAAATCATAGTAGTCAGACAAGCTCTGAACCGGATTCGTTTTTAAGTCGGGGTTAGCTTTTTTGGCTTCTGCGATAGATTTTTCCAACATGTTCCCGATTTCCGGATTATTCCCTACTAAATTTATAAGCTCCTGAGTTATCGGTTTATGATTATTCTCCTCGGCCAAGACTGCGCTTGTGGGAATAATCGGCAACACTAACACTAATAGGGCTACGATGCACACAATGCCGATAATTGTCCTCAAGGTCTTCATCTTTCTTTCTCCTTGTTATCTGTGGGCTGAGCAATCTATCATCTACAGAATTCTTATTTTACCCCCTCCCCCTCCATTTGTCAAGGAAAACTATGCTATCTAACAACTTCTTTGGGATTGAGGAAGGCGCGCTCTGCGTGACTGACCTCGCATTTGTCAAGATGTCTTTGAGCCGATTCTCAAATTTTACATTTCCCGATATGCAAAACGCCGCCCCGTTGACTAGGTGCGGCGTTTATTCAATGTCCAAATTAACTTCATACCCCTACAACGCTATCTCGCCACCACTGCCCTTTCAGAGGCGGAGAGACTACCCTGATTAGCGCGCAGGACATAGATACCGTTGGCTAATCCGCTCACATCTAACTTCTCGGAGAACTCGCCGGCAGAAATAACCTGAATATCCTTGCTAGCCACCACCCGCCCGGTCAAGTCGTATAACTCTAGAGTCATCTGACAAGCCTGGGGCATGGAGAGAATTACATTGAGCACATCGGACGCCGGATTGGGGTATACTTTGGTGATGGCGAAGGCTGGTGGCGCAGGGGCACAGTTTGCTGTGCCCAGAATTTCTGTGGATTCATCAGCCAAGACCGCCTCCAGCTTATACTCGTAGGAC